>ERZ773233.1496-NODE-1496-length-13619-cov-2.308464_pt1 | contig 13619 bp, 18 predicted proteins | sample MGYA00580991_ERZ773233 | MGnify/ENA primary metagenome ERZ773233 (study PRJEB29015, sample SAMEA2738178) | human oral metagenome | biome: human oral; feature: human-associated habitat; material: saliva | place: China | collected 2161 ...
CGCCTCTATTACACCCATCCGCTCCTTCTCAGGGTTCTCAAAACCGTCCTCGCCGAAGATGTCACGATAAATAGCGTCACTGGCTTCCTCATGGACCTGACTTTTGATGGCAAAAATATTCACGCCTACTATCGCGTCACCGCCAAAAAATAAAAACTCAAACTAGGCCGCCCCACAAATAATACCCACAAACAACATCCACAAACGGAATCCAACAAACAATAACTCTTTCAAAATCAATAATAGAAAAGCATGAAAAAGCCCCGACAGTTGTCGGGGCAGCAGGAATTTCGTCTTTGCTCTTTGAAGGTGCTTTGAGATGAAGATTGTTGGTGGTGACGCAACATAATGCTCAAGTGTGTTCTGGAGATTTTCGACAGTTTTGCTCTAGGAGTGGGGGTTCCGTAGCATAGCTAGTGATGCAACCAACTTGGAGGGGGAGGTTGACTAGCCTAACTGTTTTGCCGTCCGAATTCACACGGCCCAAGCTAAGTCTTTCAAGCCCATACGTAAAAACATAAGTGACTTATACTCTTCCTGGACTACGCTTATCAGCGGCAATTCTAGCAAAGACGAATGCGTCAAGACGCTTCCTGCAACCTGGTGAAAAAGATTCTTCCGCCAAGTCGCTGCTTATTATATTGTATAAAATGTCTAATGTCAAACATAAGCAAAAACAGTAGCTACTAAAAAACGACTATTATCTAAAATATTAAGGTCCTGGGCCTTAACGCTAAAATTGACTAATAATAATTTTATGATTTAATAATAAAAAGGATTTTATGACAAAGAAACACATCTGGAGAATCAAAAGAATTTATTTTGATCAGCTAAAGAGCGGCAAAAAGACACTCGAGATCCGCGTTGGCTATCCGCAAATCAAGAAAGCCCAAAAAGGCGACATTATTACGTTTGAAAACTATGGCTTTAATGAATTTGACGTAAAAGACGTCAGGATCTATCAAACTATCGCAGAAATGCTAGACACTGAAGGCGTAGAAAAAGTCCTTCCAGGTTTGACCCACGGTGCTGCCCTCCACACTCTCCAAAGAATCTATCCAAAAGATAGGGAAAAACTCGGTGTTTATGTCCTAGAATTAATTTTCAAGACGAATCGCTTTAGACCTAAAAAATATAAACGCGCTTGAAATCTCCCCTCAACCAAAACCAAAAAAGAAGAGCCATAGACTCTTCTTTTTACTCAAGGAATTCTAGCTTTTTCCCCAACAGATACGGGTACTTATATCTATAACCTTTAAGTAGCTAAACTATATCACGTCTCAAAAAATTTGGAATAGTTTTTTTTAAAAAATCCGCTACATGCCTTTAGTGCGTGCTTTATATTTCGCATAGCGAATCAAGACCGCCGCGGCCACCGCCACACAGGTGATTATCCCGGTCATCAAATAGTTTGTCGGCTGAGGAGCTGGCGCCTCCTCTCTGCTGTCCTGCAAGGTCTCCTCCCCGCTATCCTGCAAGGTCTCCTCACGCGTCTCATCATTTTCATTCATATTTTCATTATATCACACCAAAATTTTCCAATTTTCTCCAAACTCAACCCCTGTAAAATTCAAAATTTCCAGATTCTTAAAAAAACTATCATGCTCATGTTTTACATTTTTAAAAATCCGTTGTACAATCCAGTCAGATAGATAATTATGAGCCCCCATCATAACAATCTATCAGATGTAGTAAAACCTATTCTTTTACTACATCAAAAACTTATTCGTTGAAAGGGAACAGACTCCAAAAAGGAGTCTGTTCTATTTTTTATCAAACGCTACTCAAACCCCTCAAGCGCAACACTAAAGATGTTAATTCAGGAACCTATTTGTCATTTTCAAAGAACCTGTTATAATATCCCGCATAGCAACATATTGTCATGTTGCACACGCACCTTACACACCAGTTGCATCCCAAAGGAGGGGGAACCATGAAGATTCTTATCAAAGACACACTGCAAAACAAAGAAACATTGTACCTACAGAAATGCGACGTTCGTTACTTGCTTGAACACCCGGATATTATCCGGAGTCCAAAAATCAAGTCTGGCAGCCCCAAGGCAATCGAGCTCGACGAGATCGAAAAACATGGATACGAAAGTTTCTTCAGGGAAACTCTAAACGACGAGGCCAACAGACTTGTATTCGAAAGTGACCTCTGCAGCGATTATGACTTCCGCATTACCTACAGAGACCCTGCAAGTATCGGATGGATCAATTCTCATAAGTGGATTTACGATTATGAAGAATATATCGTCGAATCCATCGATAGACTCACGCGTGATCTTAAAAAAATCAATAAGTCTATCGAAGTTAAATTAGCAGAACTTGATGACGCAGAATATGAATATCAAACACAGGCTGAACGCGCCAATCGTTCTCACAATCCCAGTGTCTCACACCCCACTACCACAAACACTGAAGCTGCAATTTCATACGAAGACATTCTGCACAGGGAACATCGTCAGTATGATCTTGCAGAAATCGAGGTCCTCAAACGAAAAAAAGACGCTCTCAGATCTATGATTCAGTATCATGAAAGTGATATTGAATTCACTTTTCCCACAGAGTTTCGAGGTTTGGTACGAAATACCAGCCTCAACCAGCGCATGAAAGACGCTTTGAGTAGCCCCACCCGCAAGATGAAAAACTAAAGCAAAAGGCACCCGCAAGGGTGCCTTATTTTAAGGTTAATCGTAAGTATCCTGCGAAAGGTCACAAAACGTCACCTGTTCTGTCTCGCCACTCCCCGTATAGCCGTGACCATGGAATACAATAATACCAGTATGCTGCTCCAGATTGTACTGTGTCTGAAAACTTTTTAACTGATACACATAATTTTCCTTAGTACGACCATCGTCAAAGTTCAGCTCAACTTCACATTCACCGGTCAAGTTTAATAAATGCGGAGATCCAGCAACCTGCTGAATCGCAAAAATCCTCCATCCGCGAACCGGGACTTTAGCAAGGTCCAGATTAATACCGGGTTTGTCAACCATTCGGCTCCGAATTATCTCGAAGTGTGCTGCCGCTTTCCTAATATCATCGCTCTGCACATACTTGCATGCATCGAACAAAACGTCGATATTAGGCCCCGCAACAATATTATAGCCGCCGCGTACGCTGAAATCCTCAAGCGTAAAATTCGTTACGCTTGATCCCTGCAGTTTCTTGATACTCATACGTATCTCCTTCCTAAAGAACACCCCAAAATCGAGGCAAAGCCAGCCCACTATTAGACTAGTATCTACTATTATACAATAAATACCTCGCCCTGTCAAAACTAGAAATCACGACCTCAAAAATCAGGAGTCACGACTGCAAAAAACTAGAGTCCGCAATGTCAAAGCTAAGACCATTTGCTATACGCCACTTCGCTCTCGGCCGAAATGATCTTTCGTACCTTATCTCCCTGAGCATAAAGCATCGCCTCCCGTTCATGCTCATTAGTCTTCGCTTTACTTTCCGCCATCTCCAGTGCCCCAGAAAAATATTCTTTCATCGCTGCAATCTGCTTCTTCGCCTCCGCCAGCTCTTTTTTGTCCATACTTTCCGCCATCGACTCCGGCAAACGGTCCACCATCGCCGCAATCTGCTTCGCTTGCTCTGCACACTCCATCAATGTACACCACTTCGCTCGTTTCTCCGCCATCAAATAATCCCTTCGGCGCCTCAAATATTCTTGCTCCCCATATTTTTCCTTAATCTCAGTCGCTGGGCTCCCCTTTGCCAAAACGTCCGCAAGATCAGTCGAATATCCAATTACAAAACGTGGCATCACTGGAATCCGCCCCTTCTTACGAATCGGATGCCAAGGATCATTCATATCCTCGAAATATTTCGCTGAAGCAAAACCCGGAATCTTCAAACCGTCTTTTTGTATTGAAGGTGTCGGATAAATTCGCACATATTCTTCACCATTCGCACGACGCTTCACCTCTGCTGCACCAAATTCCGATATCGCCGCATTGTCACGGCTTGCGCTATTTCCATATTCATGCGCCCAAGAAAATTTCTTCTGCAACTTCTCCTGAATTGTGTTATAAGTCAAATCCACCGCAAAAGGTACCACTTCGCCCCCGGTCTTCTCATTCTGGATCATCCCAATCACATCGATATGATTAAACAAATCATCCACCTCTGAAGTTGGAAGAGTTCTTAGAGCCTCATATTTTTTATCCTCAGCAAATCGATCTTCCTCAGAAAACCAGTCACCCATCTCCACCATCGAAGTAAAAGTCACCTCTAAAATTTTCGCATCACTCCGCTCCTCGCCCTTACGAAAATCCGGCGTACTTTTCTCAGCGCTCACTAGTCTAAGATCCGCGCGAATTTCTTCAGGCTTATACACCGAATTAAACGTTTCTGGCCTTGGCGTCAAACTCTCGAGCGTCTTCTCCATTCGCTCATAATGCGTCAATTTATTCTTATTTCCCACTAAACTTCCTCCAACTGTATCTAGTCGCATTATATCACACAAAATAAGGCCCGTCTTTCGACGAGCCTAGCGACAAGGCGCCTTTCTAAGCCACCTGCCCCGTGGTTTGGCTGCTTCCAGCCATGAGTTCGACAAGCCCTTCCAGGTCAGATAAATCAACCAACTCTGTCAAGGTCATCAACTCCATTAAAACTGTGAAATCTGTAGCTTCCATTATTCCTCCTTTGTCTCTTCGTGTTCTATTGTGAAGAATTTCGAACTAATCCAGTCCAAAATTCCATACACCGTATCATTACGGTAGTTACTTGCGAGTGTTGCCACTTCGATATTGATAATACCATTCTCAAACAAACGTTCATCATCTATCACAAACAAAGTCTCATGCGAATGTGTCTCAATATAGTCACAAAATCTCTCAAAGTTTACCGCATCACACAACTCTATAAACTTCGAGCGCGAAAACCGCACTGCAATCCGTACCGGCCGACCGATCATTGTACCGCCAGTCAAGGCAAACATCAGTTCGTTATGTCTACAGTTCCAGTTGTAAACAAAGTTATTCAGATTAGCAGTGCCTTCAATCAGAAGCTTCTGCCCCAGGCTACCGCCAGAATATCTCTTCTTTCTCGGCGCCATATCCTTACGAAAACCATTCATCACAGCCCCCTTTCTAAGGTACCCTCTTTGCATCAATATTTTTTTGCATCAACAATCAACATCTGAAACAAATAGCATCTAGTATTATAATATAAAATCTAGCTTATGTCAATATTATTGACTTTTTAAAGCATATATGTTATAAATATTAAGTTTTAGCACCTTTCAGGAAAGGAGGATAGAGGTAAAACCTCACTGGCAACTTGTTGGACTAAATCTAGAGGGTCGATCTTTATGCTAAATAGATTTGCATTTCTAGAACACCTATCAAACTTGGAGGGAACATGTTTATTCGCACATCAACCGTTAATTGAGAATTGGGAGCTAATTTTCCCGATGACATATGGCGAGGGGAGCCGCCAGAAGGCAGTCAAAGCCTTTCATGACATTTGGAGTAAATCCGAAGTTGAAGAGGTAATTTTCAGCCAAGATACTAAAGATTCGATTCATGAACAGATTTCCGAGAACACATACCGGATCATCACGAGCGGACAACTTAAGATCACTGGCACCATCCATGGTTACAACGGACACATTCAGGGTTTTTCCATCAATATCGATAATATTGCCTCGATTGCCCGTGTCAAAGATATGAGTGGGAACTACAATTGGTCATCTCCGCTACTCATTACCACCAGGAATGACGAACAGTACCGTATTTACGCCAAGGAATGCACCGACAAAACGGGACGTTTACTTAGTGACATCACAACGTATGGAGAGATTGAGACCAGAGCCGGCTACAATCTGCATCCCGGCATGAAGCACAAAGGGTACCTCTAATTCATACTCACATCACAGTATGAAACACAAAGGATATCTGTAACCCATACTCCGATCCTCAAAGCCTCCGCTCGTCGGGGGCTTTTTCATATTATGAGCCGTTGAAGAAACGGATTTTCTATATTAAAATCAGATCCAATATGACCATTAAATATATCAAAACTCCAATCGCACAAAATAGCTTACCGTTAGCATATACCATTGCATCCGCAGGAACTCTGGAACTATCGGATGAAGACAGAACTAAGACCGGGCGTCTATACCATATTCAAGTAAACGATGAATGGCGTGATTATTATGTTCTCTATGTAGGGCCTCTTAATGACAGCAAGATGCCATCTTTACAAGAAATAACCTCCGATAAGGAAATAGTAATCCGTATCGATTCTGGATGTCTTACTGGCATGGTTTTTAGTGACCGCACCTGCGATTGCCACGAGCAATTACAGATTGCCGTAAATACTGCATTAGAAAATGGAGTTGGTTTTATAATTCACATACCAAGTCAAGATGGTCGCGGCATGGGTATTGATTTTAAGCTAAAGACTCTCGACGAACAATATTATAATAACTTAAATACGATTGAGAGTGCAAAAACTGTATCAGGACTAAACAATATTGATCGCCGCACATACCATGGCGCAGTTGGATGCCTAAAAGTTCTAGGCGTAGAAACGTCTATGTCTCTCAATATTGCAACCAATAACCCCGATAAGATAAACGCCTTTAAATCAGCTGGTTTTACAAAACTAAACACTACTAGGGTTTTTGCTACACATATTTCCGATGAAGTCAAAAAACATCTATCTGCAAAACAAGAATTTCTCGGGCACCTAAAGTAATCAATTCCTACCATATTTCAAAGCCTCCGCTCGTCGGGGGCTTTTTCATTGACTTTTTATTCCATTTATGGTATAAATAGAATATTGAGTTCCACTCAACCACTCGCAAAACAACAAGTTTTGTGCTCGATATATCGGCAACATAACAAATTCTTTTGCGTGCACATTATCAGAAAGGAGGTTTCGGTTTTACCTGAGCGTAACTGTTCATTTTCATTTTCAATCAAGAAAGAGGAATAAACATGAGTAAGTCTCTAGTATCGCAGTCCAGACCGGCAAAATATCTTGGTGACTCCAAAGAGCCGACTTATCTTCCCAGAATCGAGAACTGGGATATCATCCCCGCACCCGGAGAAGATGCCAAGTATCTTGAGGATTCCCTCAAAGCCTTTGTCGCCTTTTTTGACGACAGAGATGAAGAGGGCAGCGTCGAGATAGCCACCCCGTTCTGCTTCACTGGCAAGCTCATCCTGTCTGATTCAAGAAGAAAGGAAGCAAAGCCCATCACGCTGAGCAATATCGTAAGATTTGAAAAGGTATTACTCGCATACGGCAACGGCCTCGTTCGCATCCACACCAGCACTAAGGAAAAATACTATTTTTACTTCGAATGCTGGTCAACGGAAGCAGCATCAATGCTAAAAAGGTTATCAACTAGATGTTCAATATATTCTAGCTGCATACCCTCCCCTAAGCAGGTTGAACTGCGCAGACGCCAATATTCTATTTATCGCCCGACTTTGAATCTCATCGACGGGAAAAAGATAAATATATTTTAACTCTTGCGCAACCACCTTTCAAAAGTCCCCGGCAGCCAGCCGGGGCTTTTTGCATTCTAAAATTCAAGTAACCCGCCACCGATTGCTTTTCTATACTGGTTATGCCATAATCAGGATAGAGTATTACTCGTGCGCAAAACGTGTACCTTACAAAACTAGCTTTATACGTAATTAAACTTCACAAAGGAGGAGTCAAATGAGACAGTGCAATATGTTGAAAAACTGGAGTTTCTGTTTCTTGAATAAGTATGGCAATCTCAATCGCCGGATTATTGCTGATTCCTTCGATTCTTTTCTGAGTCAAAAATCCAGCAATCGCCTACGTGTCCCCGGTAAATGTGTCCTCAAAGGCATTATTTATAAGGGCAACGAAGCCTTGGAAGGAAAAGAAGTTTCCACCATGGAAATCCGTTTTATTGACCGCGTCGATCAAAAAATCAGAGAGAAATTCCAGTGTCAGCCAGGACCCGCCTCACCACAGCACAATCTCTATCGCGCCACCACCACCAACGGCTCCGAATTTTTCTTCTACTCCGATGAGCATGCCGACGAAATCTATCAGATGGTTGAACGTATCTAGCTATTTTACCCCGGCACTCGTCGGGGTTTTCTTTTGACAACATTAACTTTTATGGTATAATAGACCAGTCTTGTTTCCTTGTAGACAAAATGCACCTTGAAAGGAGATGATTAGTTTATTTTTCAGTGTAACTTGTAGGAGTTTTCAACTAGGGTTTTCAACCACGGAAGCCAAGCTTCCACACCCAAGGAGGGGGAATCATGAAAAGTACCACACAGAGAGTCCAGTATTGTCGCAAAAATCGTCTTGAGGGATGGATCCTTCTGTTCTATGCCAAGAACGAGCGTAAACACCCTGGCACCCGTTTGGATGTCATGCGAGAAATTGCTGGTTTCTGGTACGACAAGAAAAAACCGAAGAAGATGAGCATTAAGGGGAAATGCCGTCTCTATGGTAGGGCTGTGCCCCGATCTATTCTCGGATTCGAGGATGGACTTACTTCCATGCAAGCCGGTGGGAGAAACACCTCCGCCGACTTAAAGACCATTGAGCGTGTTGAAAAGAACGAGTTCGGAATGCCCGAAGCAGATCTCTTCTGCCTCACCGATTCATCCGGCAACAAGTTTTATGTCCACAAAGACAAATACTTGCCGGATATGTTCAGATTGATTTCAGACGCCAAGGCTCGCAAGCTCAATGATAAGAAGCACTACTACCTTCCGAGCGAAATCAAAAACAGCCCGAACGCCGATCAGTACTTGTGAATCAAGCCCCCAGCGCTTGCTGGGGGGATCTCTTTTTCCACGCCCAAGGAGGGGGAACCATGGAAAGCATCACACAGAAAGTTCGGCGTTGCCGTAAAATCCGTCTCGAAAGATGGACTCTGCTCTTTTTTAACAAAACAGAGAAAGAGCATCCCGGCACACGCCTAGAAGTTATGTTAGGTATCGCCGACTTCTGGAAGAATGAGAAGGGTGAAAGAAAAAATCAGAAAAAGCGGGAGGAGCAGAAAAAAGGTCTGCCAATTTGTGGCAGATGTGTCATTAATGGCACTTCAACTCTCGCCGCAACTATCGGGGTCATGGGAACTGAGCACACCTCTGCACCCTTGAAGCTGATCAAACGCGTCAAACACAACGAACGCGGAAAAACCGAAGCGGATCTCTTTTGTCTTATTGACAGCCAGGGTGATGAATACTACATCAGCAAGAATCAGTGCACTGCTGGTATGCGACAGATGATTGAAGACACCCTGACTTACAGCGAGCTTAACAAAGAAAGGTACTATTATCTTTCCAGTAAGCATCAGAGACCGGTCTATATCTAAGATGGATCAACCACACCCAAGGAGGGGGAGAATGAAAGAATCAAAAAAGCTGGAGAGGAGCGAACAGATCAAAGACGCCATGGTAAGAAAGCGTTGGTGCCTGCTCTTCCTTAAAAGCAACCAGAACGACAAGACCGCCAATCGATCGAGAGTCGCACAGCAGTTTGCGGATTTCTGGTACAGTGACGAGAGGAACATGATTACCCTGAATGGTGATTGTTACCTCGGATGGTTCACTAGAGACGAACACAGTACCTCTGAAACACCGCACACCTCAAAGGAAATGGTCACCAAGATTCGCGTCATCATGCGCAACAGCCATGGCAGCTACTTCGACAACTTGTTCGAAGTCGAAACGAAAGACGGGGAATTATATTACGTCTATTCGAATTCAGTATCCGCCCGCTTCCGTTCCATGATCGCCGCCTGCAGAAAGCTCAGTATTTTCAACTCTGAGCCTGGTTTCTATCTCGAGCCTGAATTCAAAGGTTCTATCTATCTTTAATTCAAACTCATCATCTCCATTAAAAAAGCCGACAGTAATGTCGGCTTTTACTTTTTCAGGTTGGCCAGGTATATCTGCTCTTGATCTCTTCATAAACTTTCCGCAGTCTCTCGAATTCATCATGAAAAGCATTACGCTTCTCTCGAAGCCCATTAAGCTCCTGACTCAATTCCGCAGCCTGGGCCTTTGCTGCCTCCAATGCGGCAACTGCTTTCTTCAGCGTCGGACCACCATCTGCAGTCTGTTTCTTTGTATCAACGAATAACTGATTGCGCTCTGCTATTTTTGGATCAATCAGTACCGTCAATTCATCACGACTAATCTCCAATTTCTGTACTTCAACAGCATATTCATCCGCCTGGGAGATTCTGCCACGCTTGCGCTTCTCATGCTCTTTCTTCTGATTCTTTTTGATCTTTTCCTCGATATTTTTACGCTTCTTCAGCATGTCATGAATCTCGGAATACATTTTATCGCGTTTACGCTGAGTCTCATCCCAGATACCATCAACCTCGATTTTATCTCCGGCCTTTGCGACTTTAACGTCGTAATTGAGGCGCTGAATATCCTGTTTAATTTTCTTCAGCTCGGCATCTTTCTGATTAACCAGATCCCGCGCTTCCACGTATTTTACATAAGCTGCCTGCTTGGCCGTAAATGCCTTCTTCTCGTCCTGCTGACAAACTTCCCATCTTCGCTTCATAATTGCCCCCTTTCAAAAATATAACCGCAAATGTTGTTGTGCTGCAGACAAGTATTCTTGGGTCGTCGACAAACAATCAAGCTCCTGCCTGACGGCCTTATACTGCAAATACAGAGTAAAAAACTTTACAAATGCTTCATACACACGATTCTTGTATTGATAATACTTATTTAGTACTCTTCTTGCCCGCTTATCCGCTCGACTAAAAATAGTCCTTGCTTTCAAAAAATGATTACAAGGGACACGAGTACTTATCGGAGCAAGCACCTTAGCTACCCAAGCATGGAGCGTCGAATAGTACTTCTTTGATTCAATGGCTCTATTCTTATAATCTACGGAAATATATCCGCTGATCGAATAGAGTAAGTACGCCTCGATCGTCTTTTTAGATGATTCTTCCGACACGTCTTTTTCTACCGGAAGCTCTACGTCAGATATATCCGACAAAGATCCAAATCCAGGAGTGTAAGACGCGTCTTTAAAAATCGAAAGCATTTTTCTTTCAGACTTAATCTTCATTTTTACTTTCTCATTCATCCGACAATCGTATCCACGATGTAGTCTGTCGGACTCCTGGAAACAAAAATCGATCTCGTCATTCCGCTTCCTTGCCTCTTCACGAAGTTCCTTAATACAAAGGTCACTCGCAAATCGAAACAAATCAAGACGCCTCTGTTCATCATCGCGCCTCATATAGGCCCATTGCCGCTCATAGTACTTCTTATCCATGTACTCCTGAGCTGTCAGACTCCACAAAGACATCACGCGATTAATCTTTGACACACGCTCAAAATCCTTGTACGCCTGCTTATAGCAAGTCAAAGCCTCAATAGTCCGCAAAAACAACTGGTGTTCCTGTCTCAAAAGTTCGTAGGTTCTGTTCATCTCGTACCAACCTTTCAAAGTGTAAATGTACATCCACGGCAAAAATGCCTAGTCAACATACATATTATACCATAAAATAAGCATTTTTGCAATAAAAAACACTGGGAAGTTCATCCCAGTGTTAGTTGAAAAGATACACAATGAGTTACAAAATCATGCCTTAGCCAGAGTATAGTTTCCGTTCACTTCCGACGGCTTTCGATCATAAATTTTCTGACCATATTCGTCGATTATGATGTGTCCGTGGTCCTGGCCGTCGCTGCATTCCTGTCCGCCATAATAAATATGCGCGACACCGTCCGGCTTGATGGAGACCTTCACCTCTTTCCAAAGCTTCGAGCTCATTCCAGCCTTCTTCAGCACATCTTTCTTTCTCTCCGTGTACAGAAGTTCTCGCTTTTCACTTAAGTCCTTATAGAGCTGTCCTAATTCGTCGTCACACTTCTTAAAATCCGACACGGCTTCTCTGTAATTTGCGTCCGCCTCCTGCTCTTTCGCCTGCGCCTTCTGCAAACTTTCTTCCATGACTTTCATCTGTTTTTCCGTCGACTCAACCAGTCCGCACGCCAGTGAGTAATCAAAAGTCCCCACTCGCGGCATACGCTCTCTCTTGCTAGCTTCCGCATCAGAGAGTTCTTGGGAAATTCGCCGCATTTCACGCTTATAATCGTTGATATTGTACCGACAATTATAGGCCTGCTTAAAATATTCCCGCGCGGTTAATTCATTTTCACTGTGACTAGGCGCTTCAGAATCTCCGTCTTCACCGTTTTCGCCCCCTTCAAAATCATCGAAAGGATCTTCGCCGGCAGACTTCAAGGCCCTAGCCTTCTGAAAGCATTCTTCCATCATTTGAGTTTCCTCGTTGACTTTCTCGGTTAACTCTTTCTGGCGTTCCGCGCAAGCTGATTTAATTTCCTCAAATCTACGCAAAACTTCCTCAGACTCGAGGATGATTTCATCATAAAATTTCTTTTCACGATTCATTCTTAAGACCGCATCATCATAGTCTTCACGAACTGACTTTAATGCCGATTCACAAATCCGTACATTTATCTGCGCCTCCTTGCGCTCGTACCATAAAGTCTTCTTGCTTCGGTTCAGATCACTCTTACGAACCTTCAATTTGTCGCATCTTACCTGCATCGTATCAATTTCTGATTTCATTGCATCGAGTTTCGAGATTCGTCCCATCACTGTCCTACCTTTCCAAATTGATAAAGAACGTCATCTGCTGGCCTATTCCAGCATAAGAAATATTATACAATAAAATATAATATTTTACAACTCGCCACCCCTATGCTACAATAAATCTAACATATTGGAGACTGCACATAACAAGGGGGTATTATGTCAACCAAGAAGCTCATTCGTTATCTTAAAGAAACGAATGCCATGTTCAATCAAGAGGATCTCAAAATCACTCATCAACTTATTCAAGATGAAGTCCGGATTCTCAAGTTAAAATCCAATAAGCACATTAGGATTTCCGACAAAAAAGACAAGGTGACCTACGCCAGGTTAGTAGGGATCCGCTCGAGTGGTTGCATGCATCTGGAATATGCAGAGGATGGCCTAATCATGCTCTCCATTAATCCTGGCCATCCAAACTACAAAACAGCACTCGTCAAAGATACCATCGAAAGCATCATCATTGTCTTAAGCATTGCCAAGAAAGGTCAGAAGCCTCAAAAAGTCAAACGGTAATCCCATGTCCCGCCCTAGCTGGCGGGATTTTTATGTTAAACTTATCTCATGAAGCAGCTTTTTACGATCGACTCCAAAGATTATAATCCAGCCTGGGAGAAATTCTATCGCCCATCCGTGCGTGGTATTATTCTTAACAAGAACCATGAAATCGCCTTAATTTATAGCCAGAAATTCCATATTTATAAATTTCCGGGCGGCGGCATCGAACCAGGTGAAGATCACCTCGCCGCTCTCGCTCGCGAAATCAACGAAGAGACTGGTATGACCCTCATCCCAGAATCCGTTCAAGAATTTGGTGAAGTCTTAAGAATTCAGGGTAGCGGTAAACTTAAGGATACTATTCTTATCCAAGAAAATTACTATTATCTCTGTCAGACAACTGGTGAAATTCATGAGCAACATCTCGACGAATCCGAAAAAGCTGCTGATTTCATTCTAAAATTTGTTACACTCGACGAGGCAATCGCC
>ERZ773233.1499-NODE-1499-length-13599-cov-3.551388_pt1 | contig 13599 bp, 14 predicted proteins | sample MGYA00580991_ERZ773233 | MGnify/ENA primary metagenome ERZ773233 (study PRJEB29015, sample SAMEA2738178) | human oral metagenome | biome: human oral; feature: human-associated habitat; material: saliva | place: China | collected 2161 ...
TTCTTAGCTTTCTTTTTATTATCTTTATTTGCTCCATAACTTACTAAAAGTTGTGCTAACTTATAATCCTCATTAAATACAGCTACCCAAAGAGGAGTATTGCCATACTTATCAACAGGATCTACAACAGCTCCTTTTCGCAACAAAATTTCTGCAACACTATAGTTTTCATATTCTGCACATAAATGTAAAGGAGTTAGTCCATATCTGTCTGTTGCATTTATATCTATACCATTATAAATTAAATCCTGAGCAATTTTATCTGCATCTGATATTATTGCAATATTTGTAAATGCTTCTTTAGGAGCAATAGATATTTTCTTGAAAATTGCATCTGACTTTAAAGAAATGATGGTACTGCCAATTACAGAAAATCTAGGAGTTTTGCAAGAGGTGTTTCAAGGTTACTTGGATGCGTGGGTACCAATTTTTGACTCAATAGCAGATTTAGTGACTCATACATTTAGCTCATTTAGCGATGTATATACTGAGCATATTTCGCCATTTTTTGACGGAATTACGAACAGTTTCATTGCTATAGTAGGAATCATTGGAGAGTCTTGGAAAGCCAATATTCTGCCGATTATGACTGAATTTGGAAATAAATTCAAAGAAGTGTATGAAGCGTATGCTAAACCAGCCATCGATAATCTAATGAGTTTAATTGGGTTATTAGGAGATAAGTTACAAAAACTTTGGAATGGTGTTATAGATCCGTTCTTACGATGGATGGCATCTAACATTCTTCCTACATTAGCACCGATTTTCAAAGCTGTCGGAGATATCTTCCTTGAGCTATTCAAATTAGCGGCCAAAATCTTTAATGATATTATCGATGTCATGAAAGGTTTGCTTGAGTTTGTTGATAACGTATTTTCTGGTAACTGGGAAGGTGCTATTAATGCAATGGGTCAAGTCGTAAATGCATTTGGCGATATGTTTGCAAGTGTATTTAATGGCTTAGCGAATATCTTTAGGTCAGCAATCAATGGCGTAATTGGCTTGATTAATGGATTCATTGGTGGATTAAACCAAATTAAACTTCCAGATTTCTTAGGCGGTTTCAGCGTGAGTCTTCCTTACATTCCGTACTTAGCAAAAGGTGGAATTGTGGATTCTCCTACATTAGCTATGGTCGGAGAAGCAGGTAAAGAAGCAGTAATGCCACTTGAGAATAATACTGGTTGGATGAATGTGTTAGCTCACAAGTTATCTGAATTGATGCCACAACCGCAAGCTCCAAATGCTCCTATGGGAGATATCGTGGTACAGATTGGCGATAGAGAGTTTGGTCGATTTGCGATTAATGAAATCAACCGAGAGCAAGAACGAGCAGGAAGAACATTACTTTATGTATAGAGAGGGGATAGACAATGAGTGCATTATTAATTAATGGGATAGCCGTTGCTGTCCCTAAATCTTTTTCCGTTGCGGTTACGGATGTGGATGGCAAATCCACTCGAAATAGTAATGGCGATATGATTCGAGATAGAATCACAGTGAAACGTAAGCTTGAATGTGAGTGGGGTCCATTGACTCAAGAAGAAATTTCTACATTATTAAATGCAGTATCTAGCGTATTCTTCAGCGTAAGTTATCCAGATCCGTTAACTGGGCAAACTACTAAAGAGTTTTATGTCGGAGATAGAACGGCTCCAGCATATTCTTTTAATAATAAGTTTAGACCATGGAACGGATTGTCAATGAACTTCATTGAAAGGTAGTGTGCTTATGAGAGAATATAACAAGGCAATGTTTGGTAAAAATCGGACTCTTGCTATTCGAGTAGGCAACTACACTTCAAGAGATATCAATGATGCATCGTTTAATTACGGATTCAACGCAGGCGATACTTACACAACTGGTGGAACAATCGTAGGGACAAGCAAGATTAGTTTCTCAAGTATCATCACTACATTTAATAAGCTTGATAAATTGTATCCAGAAATCGGTATCCTAGTAGAAAATACGATGGATTGGACGAAGATGGGCGAATACTATATCGATGACATTGAAATCGATAGAAACAGTAATACGACTACATTAATGTTAATGGATGGGATGTATAAATTTAATCAGCCGTATGTAACGGATCTGACGTTCCCTGCCACGGTTAAAGATGTCGTTACTGAAATGTGTACCAAGCTAGATGTAGTATTGCAGAATCCAGACATTAGTGTACAAGCGTTACGATATACGATTAATGAAAAGCCTAAAAAAGATAAAATCACGTTTAGAGAAGTACTAAGCTCGGCAATCCAGTTAATTGGAATGTCGGCTTTTTTTAATAGAGATGGAAAACTTGAGATTCGTGGATTGGAAGAATCTAATATCACGATTAAGTCTGATAGCTATTATTTGCATGGGCTTAAAAAGAGTGAGATTGAGTATCAGATTGCTGGTATCACTTGTAAAGCAGAAAAAGCAACTTATACAGTTGGATTACGTACTGGTCGTTCGCTAGAGATTCAAAACGATTTTATGACACAAGGCTATTTGGATGATTTGTATTTCAATTTGAAAAACATTCGATATTATCCATATACATTGGAGTTTCAAGGACATTTGAAACTGAATGTAGGGCAATGGGTTACAGTCGTTACTAATAAGAACGAAACGTATAAACTGCCAATCTTCTCGTTAAGTTATGATTTCAAAGGTGGATTAAGTAGCAAGATTAGTGCTGATACGAGAGCTGGGAATGATGCTCAGTATTCTTACACAGGGTCACTGACTAAGAAAATCGAACAAGCTTCAATGGAGATTGAAGATAGAGTCCAAGCTCAGTTAGAACAAGCTGATAGAGAGTTTAACGAAAAAGTTGAGAAGATTCGTAAAGATGCTGAAGAAAAATCTAAAGACTACCAAGCAGAGCTTAAAGAAAAGCTCAACGAGATTTTTGAAAGTAGTAAAGATGCTTTCTCAGAGAAGTTGAAACAAGAATTTGAGCAACGATTGACTAGTCGAGATTCAGAAATCGAGAAGAAATTAAATGCTATATCGTTTGTTGAGTTAGAAAAACTTAAACGTGAAATCGAAGAAACTGCAGAATCTGCTCGGATCAATGCAGAATTAATCGGTGGAGATGGTGGCAAGAGATACAACAAGAACAGGCTTGATGGAGCTTTTAACAGAACAATCGAGCTAGGACGAGATTATATCGAAGTTGGACATAATGGCGAAGGTTTCGAAGTTGGTAAAGAATACACAATTAGTTGGAGTGCTGAGTGTACTCCATACGGACATCGTAATGTTACGTTGAACGTACCATCGGTGCTTTTCGTTGAAGGTGGACATGCGATATTAAGACCAACAGACACACGATTCCCAAGTATCGAACACGATATTAATAGTGCTAATCGTGTAGTGCCAATGGTTTATTATGGCGACTACAATATCGAGTTTAGTGGTAATTGGTACAGACCAAAAGTCACTAGAAAGACTGTATCAGCAACCATCGAGGAATTGAGCTTAGATTTCGAGTACAAAGCTATAATTGATAGCAATGGAGAGAATCGAACAGAAACTATTTGGAGTGAAAATCCACAAATTATTATTGATGGGGGGAATGGATAGTGACAGAAACGATTAGTGCAGTTTTACAAATGAAACGTATGACTCGTGAACAGTGGCGTACTAGTCAGTATGTTCCTAGACAAGGAGAGCCTGTGTGCGAAAGCGACACTGGATTCGTGAAAGTTGGCGATGGTGTACACCGTTTTCCAGATTTAAAATATTTGACTGGTCCACAGGGTCCACAAGGGATTCAAGGGATACAAGGTCCACCAGGAAGAGATGGAGTCGTTACCTTTGAAAACTTGAGTCAAGCACAAAGAAACACTTTAAAAGGTGATAGAGGGGAGCCTGGTCCTAGAGGGTTACAGGGTCCCCCTGGTCCAGCTGGAGCAAGGGGTGCTGACGGAGCTAGAGGAGCAGATGGAGCTAGAGGTGCAACTGGTGAGCGTGGTCCAGTTGGTCCACCTGGTCCTAAAGGTGCAGATGGCAAAGATGGCGAAGTAAATTTTAATTTATTGAACGGAACCAAAGAATTTACACGAGATTTATTTGGAGCACCAGAAAATTGGCAACGTGATTTGATATGGACTGTTGAAGCAGAAAAATACAAAGAATTTACAGTAATGTCGACAATTTACAATAACAACGGACTATGGCAAAACGTAGCAGTGACAGAAGGACGCACATACGAATATGGCTTTTATGCCAAAGCGGAAGTCGCCCATGACGACGCAACTGTCGGAGTAAGTTGGGCTGCCACTACTGCTAAAAGACCTATTGTTAACGGAAGTCCTAGCGTATTTAAAGTTCAATTGACGACTGATTGGAAATTTTATAATTTTCGTTTTACAGCAGAAAAAGATGGCTGGACACAAACACGACTCGAACAACCATCAGGAAGGCGTGGCAAAAAACTATATATATGCGGTATATATTTGAAAGAAGTAAAAAACAATAAAACTGAACCATTAGGTTGGTCACCGTCGCTAGATGATTTACGAGGACCAGTATATCGTATCGCTAAAGTGGATATAGAGGGTGGTGTAGGAGCTACAGCAACGATTCAAAAAAGCGATTTAATGAATCCTGATGGTGTAAAAGTAGGCGATATTATTCAAGACTTTTACAGTAGTGCCTATGGTGCAGATGAAGGCTGGTGGTCAGTTACAAACATAAACAATGATACGATTTCAGTTACATGTATCGGTACAAGAAAACTATACACACCATACAACGACAGCGATATAAAACGCAGAATCACAGCACTTGAAAACCGCCCAGCACCAACAGGATTCGTAAACCAGAAAACTGGTCAAGCTATGAACTACTGGATGGGTAGTAAACAAGAGTTTGACGCTATTAGCAATAAGGACGCTAATACTGTCTATGACTATTATGAATAGGTGGTGGAGATATGGCTAGAAGCGGTATTTATGCGAATGGTAAAGAAATCGTGGCTAGGTATGTTGGGGATAAGTTGGTGTGGAGAAAAGAAAAATGGGTGGAAGTAGGTCATTTTGAAAGATTTAATGATTGGGAACGTCAAGGAGACGATATTCTTGTAAGAGGATTTAAGGTAACCAAGAGTAGTCGTGGAGAACAACAGCAACCAGATTTTAACTATAATGCTACTAGGGCTATAGTAAATGGAAAACAGTATGAGATAATACGTGCACACATGCAAGTGCAAGATTTATATAACGACTGGCACTTTGCTTTTTATATCATTTTTAAAAATAGACGTGACCGTGATGAAGTGTTTAACATGTACCAACCAGATATTTATTTATACAAAAAGGAGTAGCATATGCACACAACAATCCAAAATAATAAGAATCCAACTCAAGAATTAAATGGCAGATACTACCAAACGTTTACTCCAAGAACGCCACAAGAATTGATTAAAATCCATCATATGGGATGTATTGGAAATACTGAATTAAAAAATATTCAGATTGAAAAAGGCAATACACCAACAGCATTTGTCGAGCCGAAAATCACGCAAATGGAGACATCTGGTATTCTGAACGACTTGAGGTCATTGAATCTGATGCTTACTGATGTAAATAGCGACTTGTGGGGACGAATTAAAGCAAACAATAAAGGAATGCTGACAGAGTTTTTTGATTCAAGCGTTAAGAGTGCGATTGCGACATCTGCTAATAATATCATGCAACAAATCAATAGCACGTTAAATGGAGATTATTCATCGTTTGCTCAACGCTTAGATGCATTACGTTCTACAGTCAAGAACGAAGCAGTATCAAGCACAGTAACGCAATTAGCCGATACGTACGATAGGAAAATTGCAACAGCAAACGAGAATGTAGTATCAAGAGTCAATCAATCGATTAATAACGTAACTACATCTGTACAGGAATTAGAACGAGGAGTCGTTAAGCGTAGCGACATTTCAGTAACAGCTAATGGCTTAAGTTTCGGATCAAGCAAAGTTATTGATGGACAAACGCTGTCTAGCATCTTGAATGTTACTCCAAATATGATGACAGCCATCACGAAACAAATGAAAGTTACTGGAGATATGCTAGTAAATGGAGCGATAACCAGTGATAAGATTAAAGCAAATAGCATCACAGCTGGGCATTTAGCTAGTGGAAGCATCAGTGCATCTAAATTAGATGTAGATGATGCTTTTTTAAATACTTTGGTTGCAAAAGATAGTTTCTTTGAAAAGATGAAAGCTAAAGATGCTTTTATCAGTGCAGTCCAAGCAATCGATATTAAAGCTACTCAGTTGTCAGCTGAATTTTTATCAGCCTACAAAGGTCATATTGGTGGTTTCCAGATTGGGGAAATCAGCAAAACGGATTGGAGAGGAATTACAACTTACTATCCTGGTAAGTATATTACAGGAAAAGACCAATTCAAAATAGGAATGAGCAACGGAGCTGAAAAATCTCCAGGAAAAGCGGCCTTATGGGTGAACTGGGGTTCAGATTGGGGAACATTTCCAGAAAACGGATTTGTAGTAACCCATGACGGTCATTTGCATGCGTTTGCTGGCACTGACTTCAGAAACAAAGTAGATTTTAAAGAGAATAGTCAGGCAAACTTTTATGGTTCAGCTTACTTTGGAAATACAGCATCTTTTAATGGTACTACTACATTTAACATACAAGCGAAATTTCCACAAGGTCTTATGGCAGGTTCTAGGATAAGTGCAACATCTGGTATTTATACTGGAGATTCTGATGTGTACGCTACTGGCGGTACTCCTCGAAAAGGATTTACAGAAAACTCTCCTGTTTGGTGGAGCCAATTACAGCAAGATGATTTTCAAACAATCACAGGTACTGCATCAGATAGAAGATTTAAGAAGAATATTACAGCAAGTGATGTAAACGCACTGGGAATTTTAAGCCAAATTAATCCAGTTGCATTTGATTATATTGAAGATAATCGACATGTAAATTTGGGGTTTATCGCTCAAAATATTCAAAAATTGATTCCAGAAGCTGTTTCTCATCAATCAAAAGATGAAGATAAGATGCTGTATCTGATTTATCAAAATTTTGTTCCTTATTTAGTAAAAGCAATTCAAGAATTATCCACAAAAGTAGAACAATTAGAAAGGAAATTAATACATGAATAACAAACCAACAGCAATCGAATATTTAGCTCAAGAAATTACACGACTTTCAGTAGAGAAAGCTTATCTACAAGAAGCATTATTTGCAGAACGAGCTAAGAATGCAGAATTAGAAGAACAATTAACAACACCAGACAAGAAAGGGGTTAAATAATTATGGTAATGACAGGATATGAAGTAAAAAGTAAATTTTTAAAACAAGATATGACAGAAGTGGTAGTGTGCAAAGAGCTACCGTACACATACGTTCAACGACAATTACCAGGTAATTTATTAGACAAATCAGACGAATATTTAATCCAACGAGTAATGGATTTAGTAAACATGGAGTACGATCCATCAAGTGCGATTGCCCAACTATCTGCTTTATCTAATGAAGTGAAAGAACGATTAACAAAAGTAGATGATTTAGCAGTTAAGACTGAAAAAACATCTGAAACTACTCAAAAATCATTACTTGAATTGACAGAACAAGTATTTAACTTAACGGCTGATTTAGAAGCTTTAAAAGCTAGCCATTACGAAGAAGACGAGCATCCTACAACATCTGATACTCCTACAGCACCACAACCAGTTGCTGAAACTCCAGCACCTACTGTAACACCTACTACTGAACAACCAGTAGCAACAACTACAACAACGGAGGTAGAAAAACATGACGAAACACCAAGTGCAAGTACACCAAACAACAACAATCAAACAGAATCTACAGAACATCCTAGCACGCCTACAGATGGCTCTATCGCTAGTGTTTAATCGAGGGGGAGATAATATGACAAACTTAGTAATGCTAATTGCAATCAATATCATCGCAGGACGATACACATACGACCGTGTTCCTGTGAAATTGAAAAAACGAGTATTAGAACAGTTACAGTTATCTGGAGTAACAATTAATGAACGAGGAGAGTTAGTGGAATATAAACGCTAATTCTCTTTTTTAGTATGGTTGTAGGAGTGAAATAAGATGAGCGAGAATGTAATGCTAGCGTTGATTCCTGCCTTGTCCGCCATCGTAACAGTTTGGATTCAGGCAGGAAGAAAGCGTGATGCGGAGGATATTAATACTAAAATTAATAAAATCCAATCTGTTGTCAATGAGATTACAGAGATAGGAAGAAAGAATAATGAAGATATCACAAAACTAAATAATGGAATTTTAACGATTGAAAGATATCGTTTAGAAGAAGATTTACAAAGAGCGTTAAAACGTGGCTACACTACCAATGAAGAAGTTAGACGATTATCTGAGCTGTATGGATCGTATAGTGGATTACATGGTAATGGATACATTAGCCCGTTGTTTGAACGTTTCTTACAATTACCAGTGAGAGGATGATAAATATGAATGAATTAACACAAGTTGTGATGCAAGGAGTATTGAGCGTATTAGTCGTATTAATCGGATTACTATTCAAAGAATTAAAACGATTTTTAGAAACTAAAGCTGAAAACATCAAAGCTAAAACGGATTTGAAGCAATATGAATTAACAAAGAGTATTGCAAAAACAGTCGTTGAAGCTGTGGAGCAAGTCTACAAAGATGTAGTTGATGCTAGTCAAGACAAGTTAGCATCTGCTGAAAAACGATTGACAAGTGAGCTTGAATCTAAAGGCATCTACATTGATGACAACGCCAAACGCATGCTAATTGAATCAGTCGTTAACGGAATGAATGAATTGAAGAATATTTAATTTTTAAGGGATAGGTCGGAATGACTTATCCCTTTTTTATTTAGTAAGGAGGGCAATATGAGAAAGATAATCAAACGAAAGATTAATATATCCACACATAAAAGAGACCTCATCGATTTTATTAACGATGAATTTTATTCTCATGACAAGCACAATGCATTCATTGAATTTACGATGAAATCATTACCTACAGACAATATTATTGCCTTATTTTATTTTCAGAAAACGAAAAGATATGTTGAAACAAAAGCATTTGTTGACGGAGATAAATTTACAATAGAGTTTGATACTAGCTTAATTAATACAGATGAAACTGTTCTTGGATTCATCTATTTTGAGAAAGTAGCTCAATCAGCCGATGTACATCGATTTAGCTTTGGCGTTAAAGTATCTGAGATTGATAAGTTACACGATATTCCAATCGAAGAAGCTAAAACCAAACGAGTTGTGGCGATTGAGGATATCGTAACGAAAGCTGAATTAGATGAGCTATTCAAACGAATCGAAAAAAATGGTGGTACTTATAATGATACTGAGATTCGTAGCTCGATTTCTTCTATTGAAGAACGAGTGCAGACTTTGGAAACAAAGCCAGATAAAGACACTGTTTACGATGATAGTGATGTTAAGAATCGATTGAGTACACTAGAATCCAATTCGAGTCGATATCTGACTGAACACCAATCGCTAGCTGATTATGCGTTGAAATCAGAGTTATATAACGATTCTGCATTATCTGAAAGAGTAACTAGACTAGAGCAGAAACCTACAGTAGATACGAGGGGATTTGCTACTAGAGAAGAATTAGAAGCAGTGAGAAACACACAGCCACAAATCGACAAAACTGATTTAGTGACTAAAGAAGAATTGGAAGCTAAGGGGTATTTAACTGCACATCAGAATCTGGAGGAGTATGCTAAGAAGTCAGAAATTCCAGAACGATATAACGATGCATCATTAGTTGAACGAGTGACATCTTTGGAGAGTAAAGCAATTGCTAATGGATCTTACGATGACAAACCATTGTTAGAAAAGATTCACGCAATTGAAGAACAGTTTAGAAATGCTAGCAATCTGTATCTGACATCTCATCAGTCGCTTGAGCATTTGGTTACTAAACAGGAGCTAGAGAGCAAAGGGTATCTTACTCAGCATCAAGATATATCTGGACTAGTTACTCGAGATGAATTGGCTAGTAAGAACTACTTAACGGAACACCAATCCTTAGCATCATTAGTTACAAGAGATGAATTAGAGCAAAAGGGCTATTTAACGAATCATCAAGATTTAAGTGAATATGCCAAGAAAACTGAACTGTATAATGATACAGCTTTAAAAGAAAGAGTATCTGCATTAGAAAACAAAGCTCCAGTAGACTTATCGAATCTTGTTACTCATGAGGAATTAAATGGTAAACATTATTTAACTGAGCATCAGCCGTTAACTGATTATGCTTTAAAATCTGAAATTCCACAGGCGTATAATGATGCGGATCTGAAAGAACGAGTAACGAGTTTAGAAGCGAAAGCTTTGGCGAATGGTGCTTATGATGATTCAAATTTAAGAACAAGAATCCATGCGTTAGAAACTAAAGAAGATAAAGACACGGTTTATGATGATGCAGATTTAAAACGTAGATTATCTGCATTAGAATCTAAGCCAGATGTCCAAGTCGATACTCTAGTTACGAAACAAGAATTGGAATCCAAAGGATATTTAACAAACCATCAAGACTTGTCAGAGTACGCTAAGAAAATAGAATTGCCTACTCCATACAACGACACGGCACTCAGTGAACGAGTAGCTAAACTTGAAAATAAAGAGGACAAAGATACCATCTATAATGATGCAGAAATCAAACAACGCTTAACTAGTCTGGAAGGTAGACCACAAATCGATGTATCGACTCTTGTTAGCAAAGAGGAACTCGCAAGCAAAAACTATCTAACAAATCATCAAGATGTTAGTGGATTGGTGACTAAGAGCGAGTTGGAGCAAAAGAACTACTTAACTCAACATCAATCACTAGCAGAGTACGCACTAAAATCAGAATTGTATAACGATGCAGATATCAAACAACGATTATCTACATTAGAAACGAATTACGTTACTAAAGAAGAATTGCATGAAGCAACCGAACTGGACGAAACCAAAATCGTAAGTCATGAGGAGTTAGAAGCTAAGCACTACTTAACAACTCACCAATCGTTGGAGCATTTAGTGACTAAACAAGAGCTTGATTCAAAAGGCTATTTGACAAGTCATCAACCATTAACTGATTATGCTACTAAATCAGAATTAAATACATTAAAACAAGATGTAGTTACTCATACTGAATTAGTAAATCGTCATTATTTAACGGAACATCAATCACTTGAGTTATACGCTAAAAAATCAGAGCTACCAACTCCATATAACGATTCTGCCTTGATTAGTAGAATCGGTGCGTTGGAGAATCGTCCAATTGTGAATCCAGCTAATTTAGTTACTAGAGATGAATTGGAACAAAAAGGTTACTTAACCGCTCATCAATCTTTAGCAAACTATGCTTTGAAATCTGAAATACCTCAACCGTACAACGATATTCAACTTGTTAACAGAATTAGATTGTTGGAACAGAAGCCGTTGGCTGAAAATGGTCATTCGTTAAATGCGACAGTACGTATAGAAGGTAGTTATAAAAATAATGCTACTAGTCAATTAAACCTATTTGCAGATGTCTTTTACGATGATGAAGTCGTAACTAGCGGATATACGCTCGATTATTATTATCGTGGATTCGGTAATAACAACTGGCAAGTGTTGAGAAATCAAACAGCAGACAGTGCAGGGAAGTTTGGTACATGGAGTGCGTCACAAAGAAGCGGTGGATTCTTTGAAGTAAAAATTGTGGTTAGTTATCGTGGCTTGAAAGCTAGTGCGTTCTATCGTTTGGATAATGTGAATGATGGTGCTAGAGGTGCAGATGGTGCTAGAGGGCAACAAGGTATACAAGGACCGCCTGGTCCAGTAGGAAGAAATGGTGCAAATGGACGAGATGGTCAACCGGGGCAAAACATTATCAATCAACAAGATGGACAGCCAATGAAATATTGGTGCGGTACAGAAGCACAGTTTAACAGGATTATTCCTCACGATGACAATACTATATACGATATTTTGAAGTAGAAGTAGGTGGTTAAATGGCAGAAAGATTAAAAATTATGATAGGCAACAAAGAAGTTGCTAAAAGGTATGTTGGACGTTTTTTAGTGTGGGAGGCAGCAATAAAAGAAGTAACGATGACAACTAACATGGGTTTTCAAAAGGGAAAGTTAACAATATTTGTACCTAGTGCCTATTTGACAAATATAACAGGTAGAAACATTACAAAAATCAAAATTAATGAAGGCAGTGTGTTCGTTTTAACGAAGGATAGTTTTAAGTTAGAGTACGGTCAATTAATTGCAAGAAACATATCACAACAATTGTTTGATTATTTACAATTTGATGACACTTATGAAAGTGTTAGTACTTATAAAAGAGTTAAAATAACACTATTTTTTGATTAAACAGGAGAGTGATAATATGGTAAAAAGACAAGATGTAGTAAACGAGGCTTGCTATTTAGCAAACCGTGGGATTGGAGTCAATCCAGATTTTTTATATGGATCTCAATGTGTAGATTTGATTAATCATATCATGATTAAATTCTTTAAAATTCGATTATGGGGAAATGCTATTGATTTATTAGATAGTGCATCTGAGCATGGATTATTTATTAAATATAATGCTAATGACGATATCAATCCAAAGGCAGGTGATGTGTTCGTAATGGATACCAGAGAGCTATACGGACATCCATTTGGGCATACTGGTATTGTAATCGAAGATAGTGATGGATATACGATTAAGACAGTTGAGCAAAACATTGATGGTAATGCTGATGCTTTAGAGGTTGGTGGTCCAGCTCGATACAATACAAGAAGTTTTGCTGGAATCGTTGGTTGGTTTAGACCACCTTACGATGATGTGTCAGATGCTACTGAATCCGGATCTGATACAGAAGTAGTTATCGATGATTGGAAGGATGTAAATGGAGCTTGGTATCGTTACGATTCTGATGGCGAATTAATGACAAGCCAATGGTTTAAAGAAGATGACAAGTGGTACTATTTAAAAGAAGATGGTGCAATGGCACACGGATGGCACAAAATCGATAACAAGTGGTATTTCTTTGATGCGGATGGCTCAATGCATGAAGGATGGCTATCGTATTATGACAAGTGGTACTACTTGAATCCGTCCGATGGCGATATGATTAGTAGAGAATGTCGTAACATTGATGGCGACTGGTATTATTTCAACGAGGATGGCGACATGCTTGAAAAAGCAAACATCACTGTGGATTCAGAAGGCAAAATCCACTTTTGATTAAATAAATGCTTATAATTTTGACTACTCCCCTATCTACTAATGTAGGTAGGGGTATTTTTTTGTAATGATTTCTATTTATATAGGAAGAAAAAAACAAAAGGTGCTACTAAAAATAGCACCTTTTTTGTTCCAAAAATGTTCCGTGTTCCGTAAATGTTCCGTGAAATTAGCAATTTCTGGAAATGACAGGAACGCTAGAAACGTTGATTTGACAACATTTTGCATTTTTAGGAAGTAGCAAGAAATGCTATCTAGTGCCGAAAGCAGGGGTCGAACCTGTGACCTACGCGTTACGAGTGCGTTGCTCTACCAACTGAGCTATTTCGGCTTTACAAATACAGTATACACCTGCTAAAAAAGGA
>ERZ773233.1500-NODE-1500-length-13580-cov-108.830166_pt1 | contig 13580 bp, 6 predicted proteins | sample MGYA00580991_ERZ773233 | MGnify/ENA primary metagenome ERZ773233 (study PRJEB29015, sample SAMEA2738178) | human oral metagenome | biome: human oral; feature: human-associated habitat; material: saliva | place: China | collected 2161 ...
CGGGGCCGGCGTGGAAGACCCACTCGCCCGTCTTCTGGTTGAACATGTTGACGCCGGTGATATCCGAGGGCAGCAGGTCGGGGGTGAACTGGATACGCGAGTGCGTGCCGTCGATGGTGGCGCTGATGGCGCGCGCCAGCGCGGTCTTGCCGGTACCGGGGGCGTCTTCGAGCAGGAGGTGACCGCCTGCGAACATGGTCGTCAGCGCGAGTCGCACGGCCTGGCGCTTGTCCAGAACCGCGACCGACACGCCGTCGACGAGGCCCTTGAAGACCTGGGCGAACCGGGTTGCGTCTTCGATGGAAAGGGTCATGAGTTGTCCTACGTTTCTAGTATTGCTCGATCAGGGGTGGTCTATTCGACTCGGCAGCTCTTCACGATGTCCCGCGCATTCAGCTCTTTGTCGGTGATTGCCTCCGTCAGGATACCCGGTATGCTCGGCGTGTCCCGTGAGAAGCGGAACTCGGTGTTTTGAGCGGGGCGACCGGTGCTGACCGTGCAGATGAGCGTGACGCCCGATCCGAACTGGGAGGCTCGTTTGGCCGTCAGCGTCATCGAGCCGCATACCTGCCCGTTCGAACACGTGGTTTTTCCGGTGAAAGTCGCGTCGATATTTTCCGCGGCTTCGGTGGTTGTGAAGGTTTCTTCGACCGTTCGGTGCGCCCCGCCAGCACTGACCATTTCGACGACAACCGTGTACCGGTTAACCGGCGCCAGACCCGAGACCGTCCACGAAGTCATCGAACCTTTGAACGTCTGCTTGGTCGCCCCTTCCATTCCTTTAATCCACACGCTGGCCTGCGCGAGGTTAACGCCGTCGGGTACAGTCCACGACACAGCCGCGCTGTTGATGTAGGGGGTCACCGACACGTTGAACACGGGGATCGGGGTGTCGTCGTCATCATCGGGGCCCGAGCGCTGGCCGTTGCCGACCGTGCCGGAGGCCGAGACGACCGGGCTCCAGACGTAGGAGCCGTCATCCTTCTTGCCGCGCTGGCAGAAGTAGAAGGTCATCGTCGAACCCGGGGTGAGCGGGCCGACATTAAAGTCACCACGGTCGCCGTTGTTGAAGGCGACGGGATTGCCGGGGGCCGTGCACCCCGCCGCGCTATCCGCGTAGAAGAGCTCCAGGTCGTTGACCGTGTAGCCGTTTCCTTCCTTCAGGCGGGCATTGGCGATGCGAAGCTTGCCCAAGGCGTTATCCGAGGGCGGGCCCAGGCGCGGCGCGTCGGGGGCGAGCGGAGTGGTCTTGGCCTCGTGCTCGGGCTCGAGCGCGGGCGGGGTGTAGTTCTTGGCGGGCGAGGTGGCCGAGCGGCCTCCCGTGTTGCTCACCGTCACGGTCGCCCGCAGCACATCCGCGCGATTGACGGTCATGGTCGTCGTGCCGGTTCCGTTCGTCTCGTTGCCAGAGCCACCGGACACGGTCTTGGATTCACCGTTGACGGTGACCGTCGTGGCGCCCCAGCCTTCACCGCCGGACTTGAAGTAGCTCCACGTCAGGGTGATCTCAACCTTGTTGCGGTCTGCCGCGTTGCGCACGGTTGCGTTCATGATGGAGGGCGTGTCCGGGTCCGCCAGGGGTGCACTCGGGGTTGCCTTCGCGCCGAACGAGGGCGCGGACTCTCCCTTGGCGTTGCGTGCCCGCACCGTCACCGTGTAGGTCTGGCCGTTCTTGAGCCCCTGGATGACGCAGGAGGTCACGCCGGTGGTCTCGCAGTAGCCCGCCTCGCCGTTCGCGGTCGTCGCGGTCGCGATGTAGCCGGTGATCGCAGAGCCGTTGTCGACGGGAGCGGACCACGACGCGCTAATCGTCGTGTTTCCGGCCGTCAGCTGGGGGGTACCGGGGCGTCCAGGGGCACCGGAGATCGTGATGGTGTTCGAGGCCGTCGAACGCTCGGATTCGCCCTCCTTGTTGACCGCTTCCACGGTGAAGGAGTAGGTCTGGCCGTCGCTCAGGCCCGCGACGTCACAGACGTTGGTGGAGCAGGTGGCGACCTGGCGTCCCGTCTGGTCGTAGACGCGGTACTCGGTGATCGGGGAGCCATTGGACTCCGGCGCGTTGAAGGTCACGCGAGCACCATTCGATCCCACGCCCTCGGCCGTGACGCCCGTCGGAGCGGCAGGCTTGCCCGTCACCGTGACCGTGATGGTTCCCTGGACGGCTCGCGCGGGGTCACCCAGCTTGTCGTTGACCTTGAAGCCGACCGAGATGGTGCCGGACGCACTCGGGGTGACCGACACGGTCGTGCCCGACGTGGCGACCGCCGCGCTGCCCGCAGACAGCGTGGCGCTCTCCAGGGTGATCGGCGACTCCGGGTACGGGTTGGTCGCGGAGGACGCCACGTCGACGCTCACCGTATCGCCGATCTTGGCGGTCAGCGTGTAGGCGGGCACCTGGATGAGGGGCTTGTCGGAGACGACGACCTCGACGGGAATCTGCGCGCTGACCGTGTTGTTGTCCTCGTCAGTGACGCTCACCGCGATCGACCCCGCGGAACCTTTCGGGGTTCCCTCGGGGGCGGACACGGTCAGGGTGGTGCCCGACAAGGACGCCGTGATGGTGGACGGCGAGGAGTCCATCGCGTAGGTGAAGGTCGTGACGTCCACGCCCTCGGGGTCGCGCACGCCGAGCGCGAGGTTCTGGGTCACGGCCTCGCCGCCGGCCTCGACGCGGATCGCGGTCGGAGTGAAGGTGGGCGGCTGATTCTTGGTCGCCTTGACGCGCACGGGCAGCGACAGGGAGGCGCTCAGCGCGCCGGCGTCACTGCTGTCGCCGTCCGCGACCTGGATGAGGAACGCGGTGTTGCCCGAGAACGAGGCGTTGGCGGTCAGGGTGAGCTGCGTGTCCGAGTCAGCCACGACGGAGTCGAGGCCGTTCTGGGGCACCGGGGAGGAACCCTCGACGAGGCGTGGGGTGCGCCCGGCGCGAGTGATGACGTAATCCGACAGGTTGATCGTGCGCGTGGTACCCGCGTCCATCTCGATCGGCAGGTTCGCCGAGCTCAGGAAGGGCGCGGTCGAGTCGCGTCCGGGGATCGTGACGACGGCCGAGTTCGTGAGGCCATCGCGGTCGGTGATCGTGTAGACGACGAGGCGCTTGGAGTCCGTGACGGGAATCAGCAGCTCGGAGCCGGAGACGCTCACGCCCGCCTCGGCGGTGGTCACGGTCAGCTCGTCGACGCTGCCGTCGGGATCCTCGTCGTTGTCGAGGACCTTCACGCGCACGGCGGAGCCGTCGGCGGGCAGCTCGTCGTAGGAGACGTAGTCGTCGCGGGCAATCGGCGCCTTCAGGGGCGCGTCGTCCTGGACATACACCGTCAGCGTGCCGCGCGCGACCCCGCCGCGGCCGTCGCTCACCGTGTAGGACACGAGGTAGGTGCCGGCCTGGGAGGGCGTGTGCACCTGGACGGTCGTGGTGGAGCGGACCTGGGGGTCGAGCTCGGGCGTGGCCGTCTCGAGGCTGCCCTCTTCCAGGGTCAGGGGATCGCCGTCCGGGTCGAGGTCGTTGGCCAGGACGTTGACGGTCACCATACGGTCGGGTCGGGTCAGGACCGTGTCGGGCACGGCGACGGGGTTCTGGTTGAGCGCCGGGACGGGCGTGACGGCGACGCGCACGCGCGCCGAAGCACGGGCGCCCTGGCGGTCCTCAACCGTGTAGGTGAAGGAATCCGTGCCCGACGCGTCAGCGTTAGGCGTGTACTCGATCCACGTGGCCTTCGCGGTCGCCGCCCCCTTCTGCGGCGAGGAGTCCAGGCTCTTGAGGGTCACGGAGTCGCCGTCCGGGTCGATGCCGTCCAGGATCACCGGGATGCGGGCGGTCTGCCCGGCCGTCGCCCACGCCGTGATGTCGCGGGGTCGCGGCGCCTGGTTGGAGTCGGAGGCGGCCAAGACCTCAAAGGTGACGGTGCTGGAGGCGCGGTTGCCCGCGGAGTCGATGACGGAGTAGGTGACATCCATCGTGCCGGGGGTGTCCCCGGCCTCAAGGCGCACCTGGTTGCCGGTCACGAAGGGCGTGCCCAGGGCGGTCGTCGGGTCGTAGGCGAGCGTCGACTCGACCTGCAGGTTCAGGCCGGCCGGGGAGCGGTCGTTGGACAGGACGGACACGGTGCCGACGTCGCCAACGCGCACCTTGGCTCGGTCGGGCTTGAGGACGGGCGGCAGGTCCGTGCGGTCGGAGGCACCCGGGATGACGGTCACCTGGGCGGTGGCCGATCCCTGGCCGTTGGTCACGGAGTAGGAGAAGGACACGCTCTTGTCGAGGCCCGCGGGCGCGGTCACGCGCAGCAGGTGGCGGTCGATGAGGGCGACCTCGAGGCCGGGAACGGAGGAGGAGTCGATCGAGGTGATCGTCAAGACGCCGCCCGTGGGATCGTAATCGTTGCCCAGGGGCGCCACCAGCACCGAGCCACCCTGCGGCAGGACCGCGGTATCGTCCTCGGCGACGGGCGGCAGCGCAGTGGCCTCGACGACCTCGACGCGGATCATGCCCAGCGTCGACGCGATGCCGTCGGAGACCGTGTAGGCGAAGGAGTAGGAGCCGGGAGAAGCCGCGACAAAGTCGATGGTGCCGCGGTCCAGATCCGGCGTGATGGAGGCGCCAGCGGGCGCGCCGGACACGGCGGCCAGGCTCAGCGAGTCGCCGTTGGGATCCGTGTCGTTCTTCAGCGGGTCGAGGGTCACCGTCTCGCCGGGGTGGGCCTGGTAGAGGTCACCGTTGGCCGTGGGCGGCAGGTTGCCCGGATCCTGGACGTTGACGGTGAGCTCACCGCGCGTCTCGCCGCCCTGGTCGTCGGCGACGGTCAGGACCACGGTCTTGGGGCCGGCGGAGCCGCCCTCCTCGGTGATGGTCAGGGAGCCGTCCTCGGTGAAGGTGACGCTCAGCCCCTCGGGGGCCTCGGCGTTCTTCAGGTAGATCGGGTCGCCGTCGGGGTCGCGCCAGTCGCTCAGCGCCTGGTACTGGATCTGGGCGCCCGCGCCGATCTTGACGGAGGAGGCGCGCAACTGCGTGGGGGCCTCGTTCTGCCCGTAGGGGTGGATCGTGACCTGCACGCGCGCGGCGGCGGACGCGAGGCCGTCCGAGGCCTCGTAGGAGAAGGACGTCGATCCGGTCTGATCCGCGCTCACGCCCGTGATCTGCAGGGCTCGTCCCGAGCGCGCGGCGGTGACCGCGCCCCACGCCGGCTGGGAGGTCGGGGAGGCGGTCAGGACGTCTCCGTCAAGGTCGGAGTCGTTGTCCAGGACCGGCAGGATCGTCGAGCGCCCCGGGCGGATGCCGAACTCGTCATCCACTGCCTCGGGCGGGGTGTTCTCCTCGCGCTTCTCGGGGTCGGCGATCTCGTTGGTGAGCTGGGGGCTATCCTGCTCCTCCTCGGTTTCCTCGAGCTGGTTTTCGACCTCGTCCCAGTTGTCCATGAGGACCATGTTCGAGTCGGGCAGCCACACGCTGCCCTGGGCGACGTCGTTGAGGACGATGGCCTTACGGTTGGTGCGGAAGACGATCTCGCGGGCGCTCGTGAGCGTATCGACGATCTGCTGCCTGTTGGAGGCGGGGTCGTCGCACGAGCGCAGGTACGCACCTGAGCCGGTCCAGGCGCCGTAGGCGCAGCCCTCGTGGCGCACGGGGGCCGCGGGGGTGCCGACGGGCGAGCCCTCGGCGGCTGGGGTGATCGTGGGAGCGGCGCCCTTGAGGGGGATCGTCACCAGGGTGGAGGGGGTCGCCAGGAGAACGGAGTCCGCCTTGGGACCCGCCTGCTGGAGGACGCCGCCCTCCTCAACGCCGGCGGCGCTCAGGTTGAGGGTGCGGCCGCCGGGCAGGAAAAGGGTGTTGGACGCGGAGTCGAGGGCGACGACCTGGTCGCCGACGACCGTCACGGACAGCTGGGCGTCGGCGGGGATGCCCTCGATCGTCGAGGTCGTCGCCTGGTCGACGGAACCCTGGCGCTTCACGGTCGTCAGGGTGCCGGAGGAGGAGAGGGCGTAGACGGTGCCGTCCATACCGGTCACGAAGGCGCTCGCGCCCATGTTCGAGGCCACGGCGGCGCCGTCGGAGAGGGCGGTGGGGCTCGGGGAGGTGGCCGAGGTCGTCCACAGTGTGCCATCCGCCGCATTGAGCACGCCGAGGACGTCTCCACCCTGCATGACGGCCGAGCCCGCGGGCAGCGCCGTCGGGGACCCGAGGGACACCTGCGTAACATTGACCGGGGCAACAGTAAGTGAGGTGAGGTCGGAGACAGTGACGGTTTCGGCGGCCTGGCCGACGTCGAAGTTGGTAGCCTCCGTCCGCAGCGCCCCGTCAAGGATTCGGGCCTCATAGTCGAGGTGCCCGACCATCTGCTTGGACTTGTTTGTCACCCAAATTCCGCCATCGTTGACGTCAACCTGGGTAATTTCGGCACCCTTGTAGATGACGCCGGCGACGCAGAGCGCAACAACGACCAGCATGAGGACGAGCGCCGGAAGGCGTCGTCTCGCGCTGGTCAGGTTTCGTCGCGCTTGTGCGTTCATAGACCCTCTCTCATATCACGAATAGTGCCTCGCAGATAGTGTGTCATGACTTCGCAAGACATCCATGGTTAATGAGAATCTATCAGAGGTGTGATTACTTGACAACCAGAGAGCGGCCCATCCATGTGAGACGGGCCGCTCTGAGGTAGCGCAGGGTTTGTCATCCCTGGACAATTGGCGAGTAAATCACTCTCCGTTGAAGGTGAAAGTCCGCTCCTTACCCTCTCCAGTGACGCCAACCGTGACAACCTGACCGGGTTGCAGCTCTCCAAACAGGATGCGCTCGGACAGCGCATCCTCAATTTCCCGCTGAATCGCGCGACGCAGCGGGCGCGCGCCGAGGACCGGATCAAAGCCCACATCGGCCAGCAGTTCGCGAGCCTCATCCGTCAGCTGCAGGCGCATATCCTGCGCCTCCATCCGCTTGGCCAGCTTCGCGATCATCAGGTCGACGATGCGAGCAATCTCCGGCTTCGTCAGCGGCGGGAACACGATCGTGTCGTCGACACGGTTGAGGAACTCGGGACGGAAGTGCTGCTTGAGCTCCTCCGCGACCTTCGCCTTCATGCGACCGTAGTCGTGCGTCGAGTTATCCGCCGTCTGGAAGCCCGTCAGGACACCCTTGTTAATGTCGCGGGTACCCAGGTTCGTCGTCATGATGATGACGGTGTTCTTGAAGTCCACCTTGCGGCCCTGCGAATCCGTCAGGCGCCCCTCCTCCAGAATCTGGAGCAGCGAGTTGAAGATGTCCGGGTGAGCCTTCTCAACCTCGTCGAAGAGGACGACCGAGAACGGCTTGCGGCGCACCTTCTCCGTGAGCTGGCCACCCTCGTCGTAGCCGACGTAGCCGGGAGGCGCACCGAAGAGACGCGACGCCGTGTGCTTCTCCGAGAACTCCGACATGTCCAGCTGGATCAGAGCGTCCTCGTCGCCGAACAGGAACTCGGCGAGGGCCTTCGCCAGCTCGGTCTTACCCACGCCCGTCGGGCCCGCGAAGATGAACGAGCCGCCGGGACGGTTCGGATCCTTCAGACCCGAGCGCGTGCGACGAATCGACTGGGCGAGGGCCTTGACAGCCTCGTCCTGGCCGATGACGCGCTTGTGCAGCTCATCTTCCATCTTGAGCAGCTTCGCGGTCTCCGTCTGGGTGAGGCGCACGACCGGGATACCCGTCGACATGGCCAAGACCTCGGCGATCTCCTGATCCCCGACCTCGGCGATCTCGTCAGACTCGCCGCCCTTCCAGGCCTCTTCCTTCGCCTTGCGCTGCTCAGCCAGCTTCGACTCCTCGTCACGCAGCGACGCGGCCTTCTCGAAGTCCTGATCGTCGATGGCCGCCTCCTTGTTGCGGCGCACCTCGGCGATCTTCTCGTCCAGCTCGCGCAGCTCCGGCGGCGCAGTCATGCGACGGATGCGCAGGCGCGCCCCGGCCTCGTCAACCAAGTCGATCGCCTTATCGGGGAGGAAACGATCCGAAATGTAGCGGTCCGCCAGCTCGGCGGCCGCCTGAATCGCGGCGTCCGTAATGATGACACGGTGGTGCGCCTCGTAGCGGTCGCGCAGGCCCTTGAGTATCTCCACCGTCTCCTCGACGCTGGGCTCCTCGACCTTCACCGGCTGGAAACGACGCTCGAGGGCCGCATCCTTCTCGATGTGCTTGCGGTACTCGTCGTTCGTCGTCGCGCCGATCGTCTGGAGCTCGCCGCGCGCCAGCATCGGCTTGAGCATCTGCGCAGCGTCGATCGAGCCCTCTGCCGCACCCGCACCCACAAGCGTGTGAATCTCGTCGATGAACAAGATGATGTCACCGCGCGTGCGAATCTCCTTCAGGACCTTCTTCAGGCGCTCCTCGAAGTCGCCGCGGTAGCGCGAACCCGCAACCAGCGACCCCATATCGAGGCTGTAAATCTGCTTATCCTTGATGGTCTCGGGCACGTCGCCGTGCACGATCGCCTGAGCGAGGCCCTCGACGACCGCCGTCTTACCGACACCGGGCTCGCCAATCAGGACCGGGTTGTTCTTCGTGCGGCGCGACAGGACCTGCATGACGCGCTCCATCTCGACGCGGCGGCCGATGACGGGGTCCAGCTTGTTCTCGCGCGCGGCCTGCGTCAGGTTGCGGCCGAACTGCTCGAGGATCGCAGAGTTCGAGCGCTCGGGACCACCCGAGCCGCCCACTCCCGCGCCCACGGACTCGCGGCCCTCCTCGTCACCACGCTGGTAGCCGCTGAGCATCTGGATGACCGTCTGACGCACCTGCGCCAGGTCCGCGCCCTGCTTGGTGAGGACCTGGGCGGCCACACCCTCGCCCTCCTTGAGGAGGCCGAGCAGCAGGTGCTCCGTGCCAATGTAGTTGTGGCCCAGCTGGAGGGCCTCACGCAGGCTCAGCTCGAAGACGCGCTTCGCGCGCGGCGTGAAGGGAATGTGACCCTCAACCGGCTTCTCGCCCTCGCCGATGATCTCAATGACCGAGGTGCGCACGGCCTCGCCCTTGATGCCCATCGTCTCCAGGGCCTTCGCCGCGACGCCCTCGCCCTCAGAGATCAGGCCGAGCAGCAGGTGCTCCGTGCCAATGTAGTTGTGCTTAAGACCGCGGGCCTCGTCCTGCGCGAGCACGACGACACGGCGCGCGCGATCGGTAAAGCGTTCGAACATGTCTCTCCTTGCTTCGGGGCAGGCACCGCAGCTCGGCACACACCCGTCCCAGTTGACTGGTTACAGCCTACGGAAAGCTCCGGCGGCGTGCGCGCGCTTTCGCCCTCGGCGCAGGGACCGGGGGCGCGTCAGCACTGACGAGGCCGGAACACGCACCGCAACTCACCCTGGGACTCCCCCAAAGTCGCACGTAATTTAATCGGGTCAGTTTTCGACTAGCCTCACAAACGTTGCAATTGCAACGACCATAATTCAAAACCTGAAAGGTTGACAGGGAAATTACGTGCGAGGTTGTGGGGGAACTATGCCTCGACGAGGACCGTGAACGGGCCGTCGTTGACCAGGCAGACCTCCATCATCGCCCCAAACTGGCCGGTTTCCACGTGCAGGCCCCGGCCTCGCAGGTCGGCGACGACCGCGTCGACGAGGGGCTCGGCCTCCTCCCCGGGGGCGGCGTGCGCCCACGACGGGCGGCGCCCCTTGCGGGTGTCCCCGTACAGGGTGAACTGCGAGATCACGAGAATCGGGGCACCCACATCGAGCGCGGAACGCTCGTCGTCGAGGATGCGCAGCTCGGCGATCTTGCGGGCGACCATGGCGACCTGGTCGGGGCCGTCGCCACGCTGGACGCCCAGGAGGACGACGAGGCCTTGGCGCGTCTCCCCCGCCATGGACGAGCCGAAGACGAGGCGGCCGACGACGCGGCCGACGACCCGCACCTCGCCGGAGGTGGCGCGCTGGATGACGGCGCGCATCAGCGCGACCCCAGGGCCGAGCCGAGGCCGCCGAAGCCCGTGGAACCGCCGCGCTGGCCGGCCTCGCGGGACAGGTCGGCACCCGGGCGGGTCTGCGGCGAGACGGAGGACTTGCCATGGACGGGCACGATCTCCTCCTGGGCGGCTGCGACGCCGTCGATGTCAAACACAGTGGTCACGGGCACGGCGCGGGCGATGAGCGCGAGGGCGATCGGGCCCTCGTCCGCGTGGCGGGCCGAGGAAGTGATGACGCCGACCTGGCGCCCGCCCACCTCGATGGGTGTGCCCGGCGCGGGCAGGTCGCCTCGAGAGCCGTCCAGCTGCAGGTACGTGAGGCGGCGCGGGGGACGTCCCAGGTTCAGGACACGGGCGATGGTTTCCTGCCCGCGGTAGCAGCCCTTCGACGTGTGGACAGCGGTGCGCAGCCAGTCCACCTCGGGTGGGATCGCGCGGGCGTCGGTCTCGCGACCCAGGCGCGGCTTCCACGCGGCAATGCGCATGGCCTCCCACGCCAGGTACCCTGCGCGGCGACGCGAGCCGGCCTCGGGACAGGCGGACAGCCACGCGGCCTCGAACTCGTCCGCGGCCTGCCGTGAAACAGCGTGAAACATCATGGGGGTACGCGCGCCGGGATGGCGCGCTCCCTGGAAGTAGGCGGCCCCGCCCTCGACCACGCCGGGCCACGGGTCCTCCCAGGTCCACAGGTGACCGGGGAGGCCCACCACCGACTCACGAGTGTTCGAGCCCGCGCGCACCGAGGAGAACACGGCAACGTCACGCTGCGCAACAGTGACGCGCAGCGCAAAGCGCATCGAGTCCAGGAACTCCACAAATCCCGAACAATCCGCACGCTCCACAATCAGGTGCAGCGCGGTCCCGTCATCGCTCGCGCCCGCCCAGTGCTCGACGCGTCCCTCGGGCGAAAGGATCAGCAGCTCGCGGCTCGCGCCGGGCACGAGGCCGGTGACGACCTGGGAGGCGAGCGACGTCAGCCAGGTGAGCCGATCGGCCCCCGACACGGAGATGACCGCCAGGTCCGGGCGGCGCACCAGCGCACGCCCGGACTCGAGGGCCCACTGTTCCCCCGACGGGTCCCCGAAGTGCGGGGTCGCGCCGAAGGAGGCCACGGCCTCGTCGACGAACTCGGAATCGAGCGCGGACTCAGACAAGGAAACCGTCCCCGGAGTCGTCGATGCCGTCGATGACCTCACCGGAGGCGGTCGAAGCCTGCTCGGTGCGGTGCAGTCGGCCGGAGATTTCGACGTCGGCCTCGTCCTCGCCGTCGAGCGTGCGCTCCTGCGTCCACATGAGCTCGCCGGCGACCAGGCCGAACATGCGGCCCAGGTGCGTCAGGCGGGTCGCGTCCGCGCCGAGCGCGATCGCGTCGGAGACCATCTGCACGCGCGGGCCGACGCTCACGCCGTCCCACACGGCGCTGTGGCCCTCAGTGGAGGCGGACGTCGCCGTGAACTCGCGGGAGTTGTACTGGCCGGGAGGCGGCAGCGGCGCGTCGGAGGGGGCGACGGACACGTACAGGGTCTCTTCGCTGATCAGGTCGCCCTTCTGGATCGCAGCCAGGCCCTGCGCGGCGTCCCACGTGGGATCGATCGGGGCCGAGGCCTCGCCCGCGTACACGCGGGTCACCAGGCGCATCTGCTCGCCGACGACGTCACCGCGGATCTCCTCGACGACGGGGGCGTCGGCGGGAGCGTCCTCGGCGGGCCGATCCTGGCCGGGGGTGGGCGCGACGGCGCGCATGCCCCACCCCTCCCAGGTTCCGAGCATCCACGCGACGGGAGCGACGAGTGCGGGCAAGTCATCGGGTATCACCATCATGCCTCCAGCCTATCGCGTGGGGCGGGCGCGCACCGCGCGGCGCGGGGGCGAACAGGAACGAGGCGGGGGCAGTACCTGGCCCGGGCGGGGCTTGAGACACCGTGGGGCCTGAGACACCGCGATAACTCAGCCGCCGAGATACCTCAGATGCCGCCGATGCGGATCATCGCGTAGACGGGCAGGGCGGCGACGAGGAACTTCGCGGCGCCTCGGCCCAGAACGTTGGCGAGCTGCGCGGAGGAGGCGCGCTCGCCCAGGAGCGCGTCAACGACCGACACGGCGAAGCCGACGCCGAAGCCGGTGACGCCGCCCAGGGTCAGGAATGCGGCGAAGTCGCCGAAACGCTTGGCGATGAAGGGGAAGACGACGGGCAGCAGGTCCGATGTCTCCCCGAGGAACCAGGCGATCGACGCGGCGACCAGGCCCGCGACGATGCCCGCGAGCATCGCGATGACGACGCCGGCTTTCGCGCTGCGCCCGGCGCGTGCGGCCGCCGCGCCGACGATGGCGATCAGGGCGGCCATGGGGACGATGACGGACCAGCGCTCGTGGACGGTGAGGGAGACCCACATGGAGGCCGACGTGATGATGAGGAGCGCGGTCACAGACGAGGCGAGCGCGGCGCTGAGCGCAGTGGAGCCCCAGTGTTCGCTCGTATGCCCCACCGAGTGGTCGCGCGGCGTGGGCGCGTCGAGGATGGTGGCGGCCACCAGCGCGACCAGCGTGATGCCGGTCAGCGGGACAGCGATGTCGAGGTTCTTCCAGTAGGCGACGGCCATGGGAGTCAGGGCCCCGCCGAGGGCGAGGACAGCCTGCGCGAGCCACGGCATGTGCAGCCGCGCCAGGGTCGGCCACCCGAGGGCAAGGAGGAAGGAGGCGAGCGCGACGATGGGGCCGACGCTCCATCGTGAGCCGGGCAGCCACCACGCGACGATCGTGAGGACCGCCAGCAGGGTGACGGTGAGGGTGCCGATGCTGTTGGGCACACGCCGGGTGGCCAGGGTGTCGCGGCGGCGCCCGCGGTTGGTTCGGGGGCGCATGGGCGGGGTCGATGTCATCACGCTTCCATGGTCCCACATGTGGGCACTCGACGAGGCCGGGGCCACCCAGGCGGGTCGGCTCCGCCACGGGGGATGGGAGGGTTCGCGGGGAAGGCGGCCACGGCCTCGTCGTTGGTGGTCGACGCGGTGGCGACTGTGGCGCACTCCCCTGTGTGGGTTGATCCACGCCGCCACGGCGAGCGTGCGCGAGGGGCTTAGTCGTAGGGTTGAAGGGCACGCCGGACCGGTATGCCCCGGGCTCCACACTCTGCCGCTACGAGCGGCCTTCGCGCCGACAGGCGCATTCGGTTCGGCGTGCTTCGTCGTACATGCGCGCCGACGGCGGCGCGTCAAACGGGTGGGGGCCGGCGCCGCAACGCGGCACCGGCCCCCACTGTCGTTTAAAAAAACCGTCACATGAGCGGATAGCGCACGATCGTGGCCTCGCGGCCCGGGCCAACGCCGATCGATTGGATGCGGCAGCGCGACAGCTCCTCCAGGCGCGTGATGTAGTCCTGGGCGGCCTGGGGCAGCTCCTCGAAGGAACGGCACTGCGAAATGTCCTCGCTCCAGCCGGGCAGCTCCTCGTACACGGGCACGGCGGCCTCGAAGCCGGCCTGGTCGAGGGGCATTTCCTCGGTGCGCACTCCGTCGACCTCGTAGGCGACACACACGGGGATCGTGTCGTAGCCGGAGAGCACGTCGAGCTTCGTCAGGCAGATGTCGGTCAGGCCGTTGATGCGCGTCGCGTATCGCATGACGACGGCGTCGAACCAGCCGGTGCGGCGCG
>ERZ773233.1502-NODE-1502-length-13578-cov-2.859277_pt1 | contig 13578 bp, 7 predicted proteins | sample MGYA00580991_ERZ773233 | MGnify/ENA primary metagenome ERZ773233 (study PRJEB29015, sample SAMEA2738178) | human oral metagenome | biome: human oral; feature: human-associated habitat; material: saliva | place: China | collected 2161 ...
ATTTTACTAAAGATAATAGATGATAATAGAGAATCCGCTTAAGTTCCGTTGAGCCTTATTAAATTGGAATTTTATATTCAAAGGTCTTTATGCCTAAAATGATTTATCTACAAAGCCCAATAGAACAAAAAATAAAGAAAAGAAAAATAAAACAAGCATCGAAAATTTGCAAAAAAGAATGGGATTAATTAGGAAATAAATGGTGCGCTCGAAGGAATTCATATTGTTAAGATAGCGCCATTTAATACAGCATATTTTATATCTTAAGATTTTAAAATATCCGTAAAAATATCCGTTTGTTTTTTTATTATGTATTTTTTATAAAATTTAGGACAATCTATGTTACCTTTTTAAGCAAAAAGGATACTAAATGAATCTATCTCCTGAGCTATACCTCAAATTTGCCAAAGACGTCGAACCTGAAATTTTTGAAAACAAGACGCCTAAATTTCACCTCGAAATTATCCGCTTTATCGACGGCGACGGACAATACAAGGCCGTGGCAGTTTTTCGCGGCGCCGGCAAGACCACCCTACTAAATAAAATTTATGTATTAAGCCGCCTTTATTTCGCCGCCGAGCCTTTTATCATGATCGTTTCGGCCAACGAAGACAAGGCTACGGCGTTTCTGGAGGCCATCAAAGGCAGTATCGACAAAGCGGCCGCTAAAGGTTACGCCATAGCCCGCGGTAAGGCTTGGAATAAAGGGTTTATCGAGGTTATTATAAATCAAGGCATGAAGGATGAAGGCGGCAAAAGTATAGAGAAAAAATGCTACGTCGTCTCTCTCTCGGCCGGGCAAGATCCTCGCGGTATGAATATCGACAACATGCGCCCTACGCTACTAATCATAGACGACCTGGAGAGTAAAGTCGGTAGATACCCTATCGATTCAAACGCTAACCGCCAAAAGCTTCGCAGCTGGTTTTATGCCGACTTGCTCCCTACTCTGCATCCTACGCGCGGCAAGGCCGTGATACTGGGAACTATACTGCACGAAGACAGCATCCTAAACAATATCGTAAACAACACCGAGGAAATGGACGCCAAACAAGACTGGGTTTACATAAAAATCCCTATCATCAGAAACGGCGCCAGCTCATGGCCGTCTCGCTTTTCGATGGATAAAATCAAAAAAATACAAAGCACCCTAGTCTCAAAAGGGCTAGCTAACGAATTTTATCAAGAGTATATGTGCGCCGCAATAGACCCGCAAAAGGCCATCTTTAAGCGCGAATATTTCAGGTACTTTAAGGGGGTGGAGTATAGGGCGGACGAACCTTTTACGACCGTGACCGTAACCGACGGGGTAAACAAACAAGAGCTAAAAATCAGACGAGCAAATAAAATAGAGCTAGAAAGCGGAGAGAAAATCTGGCTAAAAGAGTGTCAAATTTATACCGTGGCCGACATATCAAGCGGGAAAGGTAGGGACCAGACCGCCTATGTTACCTTTGCGATAGATAGGCAAAACAAGCTTTTTATCATCGACATCACGAGTGGATACTTTACGCCGTTTGAGCGAAGCCTACGAATAATCGAAATTTACCTTACCTTTAATCCAGCGCGCATCGGCATAGAAAAGGCCGGCATGCAAAACGACTTTTTCTACACGATCGACACTATTCAAAAACTAACGGGCGTAAATTTGCCGATAGATCCGCTCAGCCACGGCGGCAACTCTAAAAACAAACGCATTTCAAATTTAGAGCCCTACTACCGCACAAGACAAATTTACCATAATGCAAATTTAAGCGCCACCGACGAACTAGAGGCACAGCTGCTGGGGTTTGACCCGGAGACAGAGAGCAAGAGCGACGATATCATGGACGCGGCAGCATATATCTTGCAATACATCGCAGGGCGATTTTTTGACGAGAGCTATGATGAAATTTACGATGATTACGTGGAAGAGGAGAGCTGGGCGTAAGGCCAAACCGAGCACGGCGGGGAGCGGCGGCCGCAAGCCCCAACGCTGGCGCGCCCGAGGGGACAGCTCACAAAAAGACAAAGTTTTTATATGAACATCGGCCAAATTAGATAAAAAGTGCTATTTTTAGGACTTTTTAAGCGGAGTTATAAGTAAATTTTATAAAGAAAAAGTTTGAAATTTTTTGAAATTTTAAGGGTGACGGTAGTATTGTAGTGCGCAGGGCGAGTGGGTTCATAGCCCCCCCCCTATAACATCTAAATTTACCCGCTCGCTCCGATCGACTGCCGCCAGCCTGCCAGCCACGGCGCCGCAAAGCTTAAAAAATAAAACTAACCTACCCGAGCAAAAGCCGCTCTAACCTTAAACCAAATCGCCGTTTTTCGCCCAAATTTAGCTAAATTTGCCCGCCCTAACCTTAAGCCGCTTTTCTTTACCGTACGCAAATGCCCTATTTTAGGCACTCTTTAAAAAGTAGTATTGAAAAGTATTCTTTTCGTTACTAAATTTCCAACCCGCTTTTTGCAGATTTTCGGCTCACGAACCTTAAGCCGTTTTTGAGCAAAAGCCGCCCGAGCAAACCGCCGCGTCCGCCTATTTTCTCGCCAACTCCGCAAAAACATCAAAAACGGGCTGGGTTTGGCCTCCAAAACCCGCGCACTCGCCCCGCCCCGACAGAATATCTCACTATTTGTTCCGGCTGTTTTGCGCGTTCGCGTTTGCGCCGTCGCCGTAGGAGAAAATGCCAAGCCGCGCCCCGTCGCCGCATCGCTTGTTGTTTGTACCGCCCCACACTCGCCCTCGCATCGCTTGGCCCATTTAATAATCTGCATGCACGACCGAGCTTAAGCAAATTTTGGCTAAAATCGCGCAAATTGCATAAAGGGCTGTAGATGAACCAAGATGAACTCGAGGCGATATTCTCTAAAGACAGACTAGCCGGATACTCCAGCGCTGACGAGCATAGGGCAAATTTCTTGCTTATCCGCGAGCTAGCGCCAAAGCTGGGCATCATCGAGATCGCGACTAGAAACAGGGTCGCGCAGATTTTGGACATCAACGACGGCGCGTTTATCTCTCATCAGACCTTCGGCTACTGGGCGCAGCTCATCAACCGCCGTAGCATTCATAACCTGATTTTAGATCTTAGAGGCGTAGATTTTCGCAAATACTCAAAGACAAATAGAAAAACCAAGCTAAGAAATTTTTACAAAGTCAGGATATGCCTCGATCTTTTGGTTTCAATTAGAAACCGCGCTTTTCACTTTGAAAATTTATATAAAACCAACGATGGCAAACCTCGCGTGAGCACGCTAAGAAACGGGGAAGTGACAGGCATAATGCCGCAAAATTTGAGTATCTTTTTAGACGATATTATGGGATGTTTTCATGAGGATTTAATAGGATATTTAAACGAGAGCGGCGAGAAAGAGAAGCTCTCGCCTTTAACTTCGGACTCATTATAGCTCAAATTTCTAAAAAAGTAAAGAAAATCGATCACTCCCCAAACTTAAATTTAAAGCTTCCAAAAGCCCCGCCGCCCTGCTTACCTTGCTTTAGCAGCTCGATATCCAGCTTCACGCCGTCTGCGCTCGCGGCGTTTTTTATGCGCTTAAATTTAGCCTCCGCGCGCTCCTTAGCCTCGCGCAGATCCGCGACGCTTAGCTTTGCGATTTTATCGTTATGAGCTTTAGCCTTTGCGACTTTTTCCTCGTCTTTGGAGTCGGGGATTTTGACCGGCACGAACTGCTCGTACTCCTTGCGGGCCTTTTTTAGCTCCTTGCCGTACTCTTTTTCTTTGTTAAACCTTCTTACGCCCACGCCCCTTGCCATTATCCCGCCGTATCCTAGATCGTCTTTGTTGTAGTCTTTAGGCGCGACGTCTAACCCCGTGACATCAGCCGTTGCCTGCGCGCCCAGCTGCTGGCCGTAGCGGCCCAGCGGAGAGATCGGCGGGAAGTAGCTTTTGGTTAGCTCGAGCATTCTTTTGGTTATCTTTTCGGCGGCCGAGTCTTCTTCGCCCTCTATCTTATATCCTAGCGTACTTTTGCCGCTTGCTATGTTTATGGCGCCGCCGACGAAGCCTCCGTTAAACTCTAGCTTGTCAAATCCGTCAAACCTAAAGCCCGGCACCAAACGCCCGGAGTTAAAATACCAGTCCGTATTCCCTACCCTCATCCAACTTTTTACGCCCACCAGGTTTGGCAGTGCGCCGCTCTCGGCCCACTCAGGCTTTGCTAGGTTGTCTTGCTCGTTGTCCGCGCCCAGCCATGCGCTGCCTCCGCCGTAGGCTAGCACGGCTTGCATCATCAAAAATCTATCCGGACGCTTTAGCGCAGCCTTTACGACCATCGGAGTCGATTTTACGGCATAGTGGAGAAACGGCTGCACTCCGCTTTTATCCAGCAGTTTTAGCGTGCCGTTAAAGTGAGTAGAGTAGTCCACGTAACTATACTGCGCGTCTTTCATCGCTGCCTTTAGCTCGTCCGCGCTAAATTTGCTAAAGTCGTTTACGTCAAAGCCCTTGTCTTTAGCGATCAGCTCTAAATTTTTCTTAAACCTCGCGATCTTAAATACCTTATCCTCCATCGAGTATAGATATCTGGCCTTGTCGCCCAGATAGCTACCCTCGGCCATATACGCGTTTTTTAGCGCCTTTGTTAGGATGTTTCCGCCGGCATCTCTTTGTAGCGGACGCACCAGCCCCTCAAGGTCGCTTAGGTGGCTATCGAGTCCTAGCGAGTTGGCTAAATTTTCCCATTTTTTAAAGCTCTCGCTGCGTCCTATCCACGCAGCCGTAGTCTTGACCGTCTCGGCAAAATCCCCGTGCAAAAACGCAAGAGCCATATTTGAGCCGAAGTTGTATAAGTGAGTAAAAGGATTTTTAACCGTCACGTTTACCTTGATGTGATCGATCAGCTTGTAGTATGAGCCGTTAAATTTCGCCATCTCGCGCCCTAGCATCTCAGCCTCGGCTAGAGCGTTTGCGACGTCTTCAGGCACGTATTTGCCTGCAAGCGCTCCGTATTTTTTTATACCGCCGCCCGCGCTTTCGTCGCTTATCCTTACCCATTTTAGCCCCTCAGCCCCCTCAGGTGGCGCGTCTTTAGCAAATTTATCCGCAAAAAGCTTTAGGGTTTGAGCCTTAAGCAGCTGCTTTTTTTGCTCTAGGATCGTATTTGTGACCGCAAAGGCCGCATCGTCCTCTATCTCGCGCAGTTGCTTTTGCTCCCAGCTCATCTGCTTTCTAGCAAAAAACTTGCTTTGTCTAAGCGCCTTTGCGATACGGCTATTTTCTTTGGCTTCGTCTAGGTGCTTTTTGTAGTAGTGTTTTACATAGTCTTTGATGACGTTTTTTGACTCTAGCGCCCCGGCATCCACCAGGGCCTGCGCTCCGTCATCTATAGTCTTGCGCACTTTTTCGTATAGCGGCCTGACGTGCTCCGGTAGCTCGCTAGCATCCGTCTCGCCGTCTAGCGCCTTAAACATCGCCTTTCTATTACCCAGGCTGAGCTTTCCGAGGTACTCCTTAAACTGCCCCGCTTGCGTATATATCGCCGCAGTGGCTCTGTGGTATTCGCCAAGCAGTTCGTCGATCTCTTTGGCGTGACCCCTGACGTCTAGCAGCTCGCCTGCAAACGGGATATTTTCATCGGCCCACTTTGCGGCCTCGTCTAGCTTTTCGCTCGCCTTTTCAAATGTGCTATCAACCTTTAGCGCCCAGCGATCGAGCAGCTTCCCCGATCTTTCTTGGATCTGTTTTAGTGGACATTTGTCATTACTCATTTTTTTACTCCGCAGACGAGCAAAGCCCGTCTTTGCGGGCAAGGCTTGGCGCCCTGCACCCGCACTCTTCGTAGCGTAGTCTCGTTGCGAGTGCCACGCACGAAGCAAAAGCCCTACCTTACGGCGGGGACCCTTTTACTTTGCAGACGAACTTAGCACAAGCTTAGTCCGTCTTTTATATTTCCGTTTTCGTCTAAATTTTTTGCCTTAAACTCTTCAAATTTAGCCGCGGCCGCCTTATCTCCGCTTTGAGCCGCTTTCTTTAGCTTATTGAGTTCGGCAGTCTTTAGTATTGCCTCTTTTTTGATAGGGTCTAGCTCGTTGCGATACGCCGCTTTTACTTCAAAGCTCATATTTTTTAGCCTTGCCGCGTCGCCGACGCCTGCTAGCTCCTCTAGCGCGCTTTGCTTTACGGGGATGCTATCTATATCCTTTTTGCTATACCCGTCCACTCTTAGGCTTCCATCCTCTGCAATATCGACGAAAAATCTCTTCTTATCCCCGTCTTTGCCGATCTTGTCAAAGTAAATTTTGCTTTCATTGATTACTTTAAAGTCTGCATTTTTGATATCATTTTTTAGGACGGCTAGCTGTTTATCGCTTAAATTTACGCTTTTGCCGAGCTCTTGGGTTGTTATCTCTTTCGTATCAAATTTACTTATCAGCCCGGCTTTAAAATTTGAGTCGTTAAAGCTCTCTTTTCTCATCGCCGCTATACTCTCGTCTAGCTCGCGCTCTACGTTTGGATGTTCGCGCTTTATCTCTTCTATCTTGCGGCTGTAGCTTATATTCTCGTTGCTAACGGAGTTTTTATAGTAAACTACGTTTTTATCAGTGGATTTAATTAATGCCTTTAACTTGCCTAAATTGTCACTAAGGTCGTAAAAGGTTTTATGTATTAAATTTCCGTTTGCGTCCACGGCAAAGCTAGCCAGATGCGTCATGCCGTCGTCCGCCTCAAACGGTTTATAAAATATTAAGCTATCTTGCGCTACTATTTTTCGTTTGCCGTCTGAACCACTCGCGCGTTTGGCGTTTTGGCGCGTTTGCGAAAATTGCCCAGTAGTATTTTGGGACACTTCGGCGCGATACTTTTGCTTTACGACAAATAGCGGATCGGCAAGGGTATCTAAAAACGCCCCGCTTATATCCCCTCTATCGCTAAAATAAGTATTGCCTGATTTTAAATGTTTCCATGCGCTATTTACATTTACGGCTACATCGCCGAATTTATCTGAAATAGGCGTTTTTATAAAAGAAATTCCCTTGTCGTTTACCCTAAACTGGGCTTTAAATTCATTTTTGCTTATAGCTTTTGGTAGCGGTGTGGCCTCTTTGCTAAGAGCGTTTAAATTTATGCGGTCTTTACTTAGAAAATCTCTTTCAAGCTCACGACTTAAATTTAAGTCGCCGTGGCCTATATTCACCCGCTCGCCTCTAGGAGCGTCAAGAGTATGAAGGGGGTGTTTTTGATACTCGGCATTTTCTTTTAAATAAAGCTCATAGCCCTTTTTATAGTCGTCCCCCGTAAACCCTAGCCTATCTTTGATTTTTTCATAGAGCTCGCCAAGCCTAGCTTCTTCTTGCGCGCTAAGCTCATCACCCTTATCGTTAAGATAATCGTCAAATTTCTTTGATAGCTCATGATACTCCATATACTCTTTATCGCCTGTCATCCTTTGCAGTTGAGCTTCTTCTTTATACGGGAAAAACTCCATAGAAGTAGAGTTTTTAAAGCCGTCATAGCTTACGTCGTTCATTCTTTTTTGCACGTTTCTAGCTTCTACTTCCCCGCCTGCGAGCCAATATTTACCGTTTTTAGAGCTAGCCCCAGGGCTAAATCCTTCGATTTCTTGGATAGCGTGCTGTATTTCGTGGTATAAAGTACTCTTAAAATCCGTCGTTTTTTCGTTTATTATGAACGTTTTTTGAGAGGGGATAAACCCGCCGTCTGCACTACCTAACGCTTTTAGCGCCGCCGGGTTATATTCGCCGGCTACCTCCACCTTGTATAGCTGTAACTCAGGATAGGCCTCGTAAAGCTTTTCGTCGTTTAAAACATTATATAAAACGGTGTTTCTCGGAGGATTCGGTTTTAATTCTCCGCCTCTTGGATTTATTTCAAATTTCCACTTGTCGTCGATTTCATCCTTAAACCACCCCGTCTTTTGCCAAATTTCTACTTCGTCAGCACCTTTTTCTAGCATCGCTTTAGCCTGATCTAGTTTGCCGACGTTTGCCGTGATCGCTTTTTCTCCGGCAAAGGAATTTAAACTTACGTCCTTGCCGTTTGAGTAGAGCTTGCCTAAGAGCTTTGGATTGTCGTTTGCCATCTGCGGCATCTTCTCGGCCACGCCTAGGATTTGATTATAAAGCTTCGGCGTCATTTTTCTTAGCCCCGTAGCTACGGCTTTGCCGCCTGCAAGCCCCGCCAAAAATCCCGCAGCGAATCTCTCAGGGCTAAAATTCCCGTCCTCGTCGATAGAATTTAGCGTACCTGCGACTAGGCCGCTACCTAGATGAGCGTTTGAGTTTGCCGTTAGCCCGCCGCCGATGCTAGCGCCGCTTCCTTGTTTTTCCACCACTTGCTTTGTTGCAGCTGCGGCATCAGCCTGGCCATCTGCTTTAGCGGCCCATTGTTGCTCCATTTGCTCATCGCTCTGGGCTGGCCGCTTTGTCTGGCTAGCATTTGTAGTATCCCGTCGGCCTTGGCGTAGTATTTGCTCATCGCCTGCTTGTCTTCGGTCTGCTCGGCCTGCATTATCGCCGATACTAGAAACGCTATCTCGTAGTCCGTTAGCTTCTTTTTCATTGACTAAATTTCCTTTTTGGGATATAATTTCATCAGTAGCGCTAGGAACTTGAACGCGCGAATGGGGGTCGAAAGTCCTAGCAAGCCCCCTACGAACCTCTACTTTTATCCCCTTTTTTATTTCGCTTCGCAGTTGGCTTTTGTCCTTTAGCGCATAAGCCGTAATAAAATCTATATTTCCGTCTTTATCCGTAACGATACTCAAAAAATTTACGTTTTTTGTTTTACTGTTTACATCCGTAAATACGAAAGGTTTGATATTGCTTATCCTCCCGTCAGACCTAAAAATCTTTATCAAAGGCTCCTCTATAGTAGGCATTATGTAGTTTAGATATGCCATCCTATGATCAAGCGCCTTGCTATCGCGTTCGCCAGCTTTGTCTGCAAAATGATTTAAAATTTTATCTCTACTTGGATTATTTTTCGTCTTGGCCAAAAAATTAAACAGGTTGCTGCTAGGTTCAAGCTCAGTAGCGTTCGCGCGCAAAAAATCATCGTCTATTTTTGACGAAAAATCTATTACGCCGTTGCCTTCGTAAACCTCGAGGTTTGCCTCCCCGCCGTCTCTCATCGTCAAGCCTTCGCCCTCTATCTCGTTTTTAGCCTTGATCTCGGCAGCGACGCGCGTGCGGACGTTGTTTTCATAAACTTCGGCCGCTTTGCCGTTTGCGTAGTCTTTGGCGATATTTATATCTTTTTGGATATAGGCTTGTGTAAAAGCCTGCGCGCTCTCGTCCGAAAAACCTCTTTGTTTTAGCCTTGCGGCGTAAATTTCCGGAGTATAGGCCTGCGCCGCGATATCTTTTTCAAGCGCATAAAATATCCCTTGCCCTGCAAGTCTAGGATCTACGTCCGCTCCTATTAAAATGATTTTGTCGTAGACCGAAGGTTTTAAACCTTGTCTAGATGTTGCAGGGGCTTGATAGCCCGTACTTGTGATTGCCATAATCGCTCCTTTTTGTATGGTTTAGGGCAATTATCGCGCAAGTCGCAGTGTCAAATCTACCTAGTTTTGGGAAAAATTAGAAAAAAATAGTGTCAAAATTTGCATAATTTGGGAAAAATAGGAAAAATTACCCAAAAATTACCGCATTTTTTGGGAAATATGGGGTACCCCTTAAAAAAGGGGATTTGATTGTTAAGTTTTGTTGCTTTGTATTATTTTATCTCAATATCGTCGCATATCAAGCTAATATCCGCTCCGCTTGCTTCTCTTAACGTTTTTAGAGTATGTTTAATGTTTCTCATCGCCTCTATGTTTAGCGTTTGAGGTAGCCACTCCGCACCGCAGTTAGGGCACTCATTTAGAAAAACCTTGTGCGTTTCAAACACAAACGATATGGATGTCTGACAATACATACAAACAAATTCTATGCCTTTTATATTTTTTACGTTTTGTTTCATTACGTTGTTCTCCTTTTTTGATTTTTTTTTACCTTATTTGCCCGTATCTCGCTATTCTAAACCTTTAAATTTTACGGTATAATATCCCTAAGGGTTTCGCGTATGTGTGGGGTCTAATTTTATTTCGGGCTCGTAACCCGAGCGGGTAAGAGCGGACTTAGTCCGTCCCCAGCGCGAAGCCTTTGTAGTTTTTATATCTCCTTTTTCAAAATACATCGTTTTAAAAGCTAGCTCATTTCTTTTTTTCTTAATTTCCTCGACTGCACTCCAAGCCTTTTATTTATGGTATAATACGATTGTCGATCCTGTTGGCGATAGACCGTTCGTCTGTAAAAGCTTGTTATAACGGAGTAGTCCGAAGTTTGGAGGATCGATAAACTACCTTTACTCCGTTCAGCATTTTGTTTTTTATATTGTTTATCTTTTTTGCCCGCATCTAGCTATTCTAAACCTTTAAATTTATGGTATAATGATCTAACCTTTTAAAGGCGCAAAAGAATTAGCGTCCGGCTCATAACCGCGAAGTAGCGTTTGAGCGTCTTTAAAAGCCTCACTATTTTTTAGGCTCCCTTTTTCAAAATACATAGTTTTAAAAGCTAGCTCATTTGCCTTTTTTCTTATACTTTCTACAACTACATAATAATGCTCACTTAATTGTTTCCCGCTTATTAATACGTCTTGTTTTATGTTATCTTTTGTAATCGCTTGCACATCTGCTTCGTCGGCGTATTGCGCCCACTTTGCTATATCATCGTAGGCTACTGGTTTTTGCCCACTCTTTTTTACCAAGTCGCTATCCTTGCCGTGCCTATTTATCGTGTGTCTTACGGCATCGCTTGATATTGTTCTCTTTACATTGGCATATCTAAAACCAAGTTTTTGCGCGATCTTTGGACTTAAAACGTCTATTGCGACGTTTTGTCTATTATTGGTTAGGTACTCTACTATCTCCGCGTTTAGATTCTCTCTGCCGATAGGCGTCATATCTCGCCCCTTTTGCGCGCTAGCTTCTATCGTCTTTTTGGTTTGCTCGTTTTTTATTGCCTGAGCGTATCTACCTTTTGCGGCTTCTATCATTTGGGTTTTGGTTTTATCGCTTATGTTCTTATCGGCTATTAGTTTTTGTAGAAATTTGCCCATATCGGGCATTTTTATCTTGTCGACCTTGCCTGATAGACTTTCTTTGCCCGCTTTATCTTTCCCGATATTTACTATCTGATCGTATAGTTTAGGGTTTGTCTTTTTTAGGGTAGCGGCTGTTACCTTTGAGCCAAAAAGCCCGTATATAAAACCTTTAGCAAATTTCTCCGCGTCAAAGTTTCCGTTTTCGTCTTTAGCGTTTAGAGTTCCGCCCGCTAGGCCTGCGCCTACGCGAGGGTTAGCGTGTGTTTTTATCGCTGTTTCGTCTTTAGCTGCATTTTGTGATATAATACTATCGTTAAAACGAGCTAAACGGGCATCTTGCCCCAACGTTAACGCCCCGGCCGGCTTAGTATCGGTGTGTGAGTGTAGGGCGTCCTCACTAGCTCGTTTTGCTTCTTTTTCCTCAGACGTCATTTTTCTACGATTTGCATGTATAATTTTTTTATCGCCCTTGTCTATTACTATGTCTTTCATCTTGTTATCGTCTACTTTACCTAAATATACGCTATTTTCGCTTTTACCGCTTTTTACTACGCTCGGTCTGTCTAAAACGTATTCTATTAATTCTTTTACGGCTCTCTTGCTATTGTGCATTTCGGGGTGTTCGGACTTTAGCCAAGCCAAAGAGGCCGTTATAACGTCGTCTATACCGGTTTGAGCTTTTAGCCAGTCGTCAAGCTCAAATTTAACCTGATCTAGATAAGTAAGCTTGCCGTCCCTCATCGTCCAGCCATCGCCTTTTACGACTTCTTGTTTTGCTTCTGCTTGCCCTAGCTTACTTCCTTGTTCGGCTGTTACCTTTGAGCCAAATAACCCGTATATGAAACCTTTAGTAAATTTCTCCGCGTCGAAATTCTCGTTTTCGTCTTTAGCGTTTAGAGTCCCGCCCGCTAGGCCTGTTCCTGCGCGTGGGTTAGCATAGGTTTTTATTTCTAGTTCGTCTTTAGCTGAATTTTGTGATATAATAATCATTAGTCTGCGCGACCCGCTGCGCGTCGTCCTTATAAGGCGAAAATGCAAGCCTTTGGCTATCTTTAGCCATTGATGCAGACTGAAATGTTTTATTGCCCGTCAACCGTTTTTGCGTCGTGCCATAATCGATAAAATTTCTATCGCTGTAATAGTCAAATATTTTTTGCCGTCATTAAATTCATCTATGACGACTCTAAAATTAACACCTTCTTTTTTTAAATCATAGGCATACCTTATTATATCGTCTCTAAGCTCGAAGCTATCGTCGGCTATCTTGCCGTTTCTTACTACATCCATGATATTTAAAAGCTCATCATTGCTAAGCCCGCCTGTTTTTTCAATGCCTGCGTGTTTTATCATTATCTTTTTCGTGCCTGCATTTTTGCCGCCTTGCTCTAAGGAGTAAAGGTCGCCTAGGTCTTTGCCCTGCAATATAACCTTATCTCTTTTCCATACAAACACGTCATATACGCTTTTTTGTTCGTCGTTTAACCTTGAAACGTCCGTATTTTTTATTAATTTTTCTCTTGATTTATTTAACCTTAAGCCTGGTTGATTTATAATTTTCTCATTGGCGAAGTTCGCGCCGGGGTGTTGCCCGGGAGCTTCGCCTTTTACGGCTTCTCGCTTTACTCGAGCTTGTTCGATTTTACTTCCTTGTTCGTCTATCTTGCCGCCTCTTATCTTTGCTACGTCTGCTTTAGTGATCAAAAAATCAGCGTTGTAGTTTTTATCGTAGCCCGCAGGCGTTCTTTTGTATTCCCAACCGCCTACGCCACCGTTATCCTCTATCCTCGACTCGCTAAACCTAGTTTTGCCGTACCTTGCGTCTTTGGCTAGTATGTCCTCTCTATCTTTTAGAAACTGCTCTACGTCGTACTCTTTAGATAGCGATTTTAGTTCGTCTTTAGCCGCATTTTGTGATATAATAGCCTTATCAGCTTCCGATCCTTGTTTGGCTGTTTGTGGGGTGCTTAGATCGGAGAGTGTGTCCCCACCCCAAATCACTTTACCTTTCAGTAAGTTTTTTAAATCTGTATTTTTAATAGGCGTAGCGGTTATTTCGATTAGTTCGCCGTTTTTATCCTCTACGACGTTTAAAAATTTTACAACCTTATCTTTTTCGTCTATAAAAGTTTTAAAAAATCTAAATCTTTGTGCGCCGTTTATACTTTCTTGAGTAATAAACAGCGGTTTTTCCAGAGTCGGTTTAACTAAATTTATGTATTCTAGCCTCCTGTCGCCGTCAATCTTATCGGCCAAATGGTTTAGCATCTTATCGACTGAAATTTTGGAAGTAAAAATCGGCGTTTTTATCGGCTTAGAAAAGTCCTTAACGACAGATAATATATCGGCCTTTGGGTCTAGCCTCAAGGCTAATTCCTTTCTTTCGACGATATTTTTTACGGCTGAAGTATAATCTACGTTTGTATTGTTAAATTGTTGATTTTTAGCTTCGCCTTTTACGACTTCTTGCTTTGCTCCCTTGTTCGGCTGCTTTTTGTTGTTAGGCTATAAGGCGCATATTGGG
>ERZ773233.1503-NODE-1503-length-13573-cov-4.315875_pt1 | contig 13573 bp, 10 predicted proteins | sample MGYA00580991_ERZ773233 | MGnify/ENA primary metagenome ERZ773233 (study PRJEB29015, sample SAMEA2738178) | human oral metagenome | biome: human oral; feature: human-associated habitat; material: saliva | place: China | collected 2161 ...
TGAATAATATTGAAAAAATGTAAAAAAATTTAAGAAATAGAAATGAAGTATATATTTTATATGCTTATTTATTTTTTGTTAATAGTATAATTTAGAGAAAAAGTAGGTTATAAAAATAGAATATAATTATGTTGTAAAAAATAAAATAATAGAAAGAAGGTATTAATTATGAAATATGATTTATTGAAGGAATTTGAAAATATTATTATGAAAGAAAAAATGAATGAAAATGTTAAAGAAAAATTATTAGGTAATTTATTGAAATTGAAAAAGGAAAAAGTTAATTTAATGGTAACAGGTGCAACAGGTTGTGGTAAAAGTAGTACAATAAACGCATTATTTGGAGTGGAAGTAGCAAAAGTAGGAACAAGTGTAGATCCAGAAACAATGGAAATTGAAAAATATGAGTTAGATAATTTGGTAATATGGGATACACCAGGTTTAGATGATGGAAAAGAAGCTGATAACAGACATAGCAAAAGGATGATTGATAAACTTTATGAAAAAGATGAAAATGGAAATTTGTTGATAGACTTGGTTTTAGTGATTTTAGATGGTGGTAGCAGAGATTTAGGAACATCGTATGAATTAATAAATAACGTAATTATACCAAATTTAGGAGGAAATAGAGAAAATAGAATATTAGTATCAATTAATCAAGCAGATGTGGCAATGAAGGGAAAATATTGGAATGATGAAGAAAATAAACCTGAAAAAGAATTAGAAATATTTTTAGATAAGAAAGTGGAATCTGTGAAGAAAAGAATAAAAGAAGCAACAGGAATAGAAATTGAACCAATATATTATAGTGCAGGATATAAAGAAGAAGGATATATACAGCAAAAACCATACAATTTATCAAAATTATTATACTATATATTACAACATACACCGGAAGAAAAAAGAGTTATTTATGCACAAAATTTAAATCAGGAAAAAGTAATGTGGAAATCTAATGATGAATTGAAAAATTATAAAAAAGGGATTTTAGAAAGTGTTTTTGGAGCAACAATAGGAGTGTTAACAGAAGGAGTAGCAAATGTAGTAAATGGAGCTGTAAATGTAGTAGAAGATCTGGCAGATGGAATTTCTGAAGGAAGTAGTACAGGCTCAGATGTAGGTGGAGCATTAGGTGGAATATTTGGAGGAATTGGAGAGACAATAGGTTCGACACTAGGTTCAGTAGTTGGAGGAGTTGTTGGTGGAACAGTAGGAGCGATAGGTTCAGCAGTGAGTAATGTGTGTGATGCGATTGGAAATTTCTTTAGTGGATGGTTTTAGGTTATTTAATCTTTTTGTGGATGAGATGAAAAATTAAGTTAAAAATAGAAAAAATGTGTTGTATGAGAGTATTAAAATGTAGATGTGAAAAGATAGAAAGATTAAAAAATTTAAATTCCAGGAGTTGATAATTATGTTAAGTAAAAATTTAGTTTTGAGAAAAAGATGCTACTATTATGGAGATACTAAAATAAAAACAGATTCAAAAATTTATCTTAGTAAAACTAAAATGGAATTGATGAAAAAAAATTTTTTTAAAGTACTGGATTATGTTAAAAGTATATTTGAAGAGGATATTGCTGCAATTGATTTAGAAACTAAAGAAAGAATGATTTTTGGTGAACAAGCATTAATATTTAGAAATAGTAAAAATGAAGATTACTTAATGAAAAATAGTGATAAAGAAAAAGTAGCAGTTAATACATTGAAAAAAGTCGTCGTAGCTCCACAAAAAATAAAATCATTGGTGTTGGTGAAGGAAATTTTTTTGACAACAGATGTTAATAGAAAAAATTAAAAATTATGCTGAGCATTTAGAAGATTTGAAAATAAAAAGAGAAGCAAAAAAAGAATATTTAGATGAGAAAATAAAGGAAATGAAAAAATACATCTATCAAATAAAAATGGTTGAAGGTGATGTAAATAAAAAAAATGAGCATTAATGAGATAGCTCTTTTTAGTATTCAAAAGTATAAAAAAATAGGTTATTAATCATTAATTTAGGTTATATAGTTAGTGTATAATTTAAATAAAGAAATAAAATAAAAAAATAACATATAACTATTGACTTTATTTAATTTTTAGGTTAACCTTAGAGGAAGAGGAGAAAATATAAGCTATGAAAGAAAAAGAAAAGTATGAATCAATAAATAATACAGAAAATAATAAGATAAATAAATCTTTGAGAATATCATTAACTGAAAAATGTAATTATAAATGCTTTTTTTGCCATGAAGAAGGTCTTGATATGAAGAGTTCCAGAAAGTCAAATAAGACAAAAGAAGAAGTATATGACTTGATTCAGGAAGGTTTGAGAAATGGCTATAAAGATATTACATTTACTGGTGGAGAGCCTTTATTAAAGCTAAAAGATGTAATATGGTATTTTCAAAAATTAAGAGAAAATAATGAAAATCCAGATATTACAATAGTTACAAATGGAGAATACATAACAGATGAGCTTATTGATGAAGTTTATCACTATAAAGGGAAAGCAAAATTTAACATATCACTCCATTCATTAAATCCAGCAGATTATGGAAGGATTATATGTGTACCTAATGAAAATGGAAGATTTGAAAAAGTTACACAAAATATAAAAAAAGTAAAGAAAAAAGGAATAGAAGTTAAACTGAATTTTGTTTTATTAAAGGGAATAAATACAGAAAAAGAGAAAATAAAGGAAATTTTAGAATATGGATTAAAAAATAATGTTGATTATATAAAATTTCTAGAATTACTTGTAATAGAAGGTAAAGAGGAAATATATAAATATTTTACAGAATTAGAGCAGATTGAAGAAAGTATTAAGGATGAACTGATTCTTGTTACAGATAAAATTGCTAGAAGAAAGCTTTATTCGTATAAAAATAAATTGAAAATAGAAATGCAGAAATGTACCTGCAGTTTTGGATGTAATAGTTGCTTAAGAAATAGAGATGTGAATGTGACAGCTGAATTAAAATATTATCCATGCTTCATTTTATCAAATGAAAATTATGAAATAAGTAGTGAAGATTTTATGAATAAAGTTGAAATGGGAAATGATAAAATCAGAGAATATGCTAAAGAATATAAAAATGACAGTCCTTTATTGATAAAAAAGAAAGAGTACATAGAAAAAAATTAGAATTTTATTATGAAATAAATTCTGAAAAAGATAAAAATATTATAAGAAAAGAATTGGAACAAGAAGGATATCGAATATACGAAACAAAAGAAACAAAAGAAAGATATTATTCCAGTAAAGAAAGTTATGAAATAAAAAAATTATTTATCCATTCACATAATGACATAAAATATACAGAAATAATACAGAATTATTTGGTAAATGAAGAAAATGGAGGAATTATAATAAAATTTCTAAACAGAGGAGATACCCTTAAGCCAGAAAAAATAGATAATTTAACAGAATATGAAAAAAAGCTTGAAAATGAGGAAAGTTATTACATTAGAGAGCTTGATTGGGAAATAGCTATATTTAAAAATAATGATAAAATTGTAAGTATAGGTTTTGAAAAAACAAGTAAAAAAATATTTATTCTTTCACCAGAAAAGGAAATAGAAGATGAAATTGTCAACAAGCTACAACTGATGAAGATGAAAGAATTACCTATAAAATACATATTGAAACTAGAAGGGGAAAATTAATGAACAGTATAATTTTAGAACTTTCTGCAATAGAAGATAAAATAATAGATAATACAGGAATGTACAGTTTTGAGATTTATAAAAAATTATCTGAGATATTAGAAATTGAAAAGAAAGAAGATTTAAGAGTTTCTAATATTTTTGGAGAGTTTTTCAATGAAACAATCAAATTAGAAAAGGAAAAAAAATATAAAATTAGAGTAATAACTAAATCACAAAAATCTTTTTCTAATTTACAGAAAAAGTTATTTGAAATAGCTGTAAATAAAGAAAAAATTGAAATTGGAGAGGGAGTTTTCAGGTTATCTGGAATCATAACAAAAAATGAGACTTGGTGTGGTGAATACGATTTAAAAGAAGAATGGGATAATTTAAGTCCAGAAATAAATAATTTTTATGAAAAAATAAAGATAAAAATTGTTAATCCTATTCTAATGAATAGAAAATCTATACTTGGATTTGATAAAATATTGGAAATTATTTTAAAGGATGTAGAAAATGAAGTAGAATTTAAAATGGAAAAGATAAAAGAAAGTATTTTAAATTCAGTTGTAGTAAAAAAAGAATATTATAGGGAAAAAAGAGTAAATCTATTAAATAATGAAATAAAAAAAGTATACTTAGGTGATATTGAAGTTGTATTACGAGGATACTATGGAAAAATGCTTTTAAGTTTTCTTCAGTATGTAAAGTATACTGGATTGGGAGAACTTAAGGAATACGGATTTGGAGAAATTATAATTACAAATGAATAAAAAATGAAATAAAATAAATTTTTTTAAGGAGTAGGCATGGACGAAAAAAATAAGACATTTAAGGAAGTATTAAAAATAAATAAATTTTTAGTTAGTATTGAAACTGTAAAAATAAAAGATTTTATTTTTTCAACAAATAAACTGAAACTAATCAGAGGAGCAAGTTATCTTTTAGATTATATGAATCAGGTAGAAGTTCCAAGAGTATTGGAAAAATACAGATTAAAATATAAGGCAAAAGAGCTTGTAAATGAAATTTATGATATTAGTAATGATGATGAATTTTTTAAACAAGTAGATGAAAAAATAGATGACGCGATTGATAAGAGGATATTGTATATCGGTGCAGGAAATGCTAAATTTTTAGTTGATAGTAAGGAAACGGCTAAAAATATATGTAAAGAGATAAAAGAAATATACAAAAGTTTAGCTCCAAGTGCAAAAGTAGTGGCAGAATATTATGAAATAAAAGAAAATGAGAAAATATGGGACGGAATTGATGAATTGGCACAAAAAACTGCCGAGAAGAAAAGTGAAGGTTTTCCTGTATTGAATATTGACCTGCCATTTGCTGTAAAGTGTGATTTATCAGGTACTGAACCAGCTGTTGTAAGTTATAAAAGTATTGATGAAGATTTAGAGAAAATAGAAATCCATAGAAGCGGTAAAGATTTTGATAAGAAGGAACAGGTTGAAGATACTGTAACTGCTATAAAAAATGTTATAAAAGAAGGAAAATTGAATATAAGTGAAGAAAGTGCAGTGAAAATTAAATATTCTAATAAAATGATTAAAGATGATGTGAATGAAATTGGATTTTATTCGATTATTAAGAAAGCTCTTAAAGATGATATTCATTTGAATACAGAAATTGAAAATTATGCAATAGGTGATAGTTTTATTGGATTTGTATACAGTGACGGAGATGGACTTGGAGATTTTCTAAAAAATGTAAAAAAAGTTTATACAACTGAAGAAAAATATTTAAAATTTATGAGAAAATTTAGTGTTATTTTGGATAGAAATACAAAATATGTATTAAAAGAAGTTATTAAGAAAATGTATGAAAATGGAAAATTTGTAAATAAAAAACCTATTTTAAAAGATGGAAGACTAAAATATGAAATAATTAATGGAGAGAAAAAAATAGTTGAAAAATCTGTAATTGGAGAATTTTTAATCGTTGGTGGAGATGATGTCTGTGCAGTATTTCCAGCAGATTTAGCAATAGAAATTTCATATGAATTTCAAAAAGAATTTGAAAAAAGACAAAAGCAAGGTAGATTAAAATCACTTGCAAAATATGTATTAGCTATTATTCTAGCTAGTTCAATAAGTATTGGTGGAACAGGTTTATACCTAAGTAGTAACAAAGGTGAAAAGTCAACTCTTAATCAGTCTCCGACTGATAAGAATGCAAATTCAACCACTGTAAATAATTCCGGAAGTACAACAGTAGAAAAAGCAGTTGCTGAAAAAGCAATGAGTTCCGTAGTTGGAATTACAACTGTTGGAGTTTCTGAAGATATGTTTTCTAATCAAAAACAAACAAGTGGACTAGGCTCAGGGGTAATTGTGAGTTCAGAGGGTTATATTTTAACGAATAATCACGTTGTTGACCCTTCAAAAACAACATCCGTAACAGTAATTTTAAGTGACGGTACAAAAAAAGAAGCTAAGGTATTATGGAGTGATAAGACTTTAGACTTAGCAGTTATTAAAATAGATCCGAAAGGACTTGATTTAAAAGCTGTTGAATTTGGAGATAGTTCACAAGTTTCAATTGGTGATAAAGCAATAGCAATCGGTAATCCGCTTGGTATAAATTTAAAATCAACTTTAACATCTGGATATATTTCAGGAAAAGATAGAGTAATTACATTACAAGACGGTTCTACAATGGAAGGTTTATTCCAAACAGATGCCGCAATAAATCCAGGAAATAGTGGTGGTGGATTATTCAATGATCAAGGTCAACTTATTGGAATAAATACGGCAAAAGCTGGTAACAGTGATGGAATCGGATTTTCAATACCTATAAACCTTGCAAAACCTATTTTAGAACAAATTATTCAAAATGGTAAGTTTGAAAGTGTTGTTTTAGGAGTTCAAGGAATAGATGTTACAAAATATAATGTTTTAGGACAAGAAAAACTACCAGTTGATTCTGGAGTTTATGTTCATGAAGTGTTATCCGGTTCACCTGCTGACAAAGCTGGATTAAAATCAAAAGATATTATTACAAAAGTTGGCGACTCAAAGGTTACATCAAACTCAACTTTAAAAACAGCTCTATTGAATTACAAAATAGGAGACAAAGTAAAGATTGAAGTTTATAGAGATGGAAAATCCACAACATTAGAAGTTACTTTCACAGAATTTAACTTAAATAATGTTGAAAAAAAGACTAACAGTTATAACCGTAACAGAAACAATCGTAATGATATAAATAACGATAATAACGATAATGACGGTAATGACGAAGATTAAATAGCATACTAGTAGAGATTTTTTTATAAATCCTCCGTAAAAATAAATAAATAAATGCAAAAAAAGCTATGAATAGTTCATAGCTTTTTTTGTTTGTAGTTTTAATTTCTAAATTATTCTCTATTTATCCACAATTTTTGTGGATAAGTAGAATAAATTGTGGATTTAACTTGAAAATGGATAGCTTTTTATGGTATAATATACACTTGAGCAATCAAGGAGTAATTATACTCCTAATTTTATGCTCTTAATATGTCGTGATGTTTAATGTGTAGTTTGTTTTTGTCTTTTTCTTTCGGAACTAACGTTAAGGTTCACGAAAGAAAGAAAGGAAAAAATATGATAGAAAATTTTAGTGATTTTAATTTGTCGAAGGAAGTTTTAAAAGCCATCGTTGAAATGGGCTTTGAAGAACCTTCTCCAATTCAAAAACAAGCAATACCGACTATGTTAAATGATGAAGACATTATCGGTCAAGCACAAACAGGAACAGGAAAGACTGCGTCTTTTGGTATTCCAATAGTAGAAAAAGTAGATAGAAATAATAAAACAACTCAAGCCATGGTTCTATGTCCAACAAGAGAATTGTCAATCCAAGTTGCAGAAGAAATTTCAAAACTTGCAAAATATAAGGGAGTTTCAGTTATTCCAATTTATGGTGGACAACCAATAGAAAGACAAATTCGTTCTTTGAAAATGGGAGTACAAGTTGTTGTTGGTACTCCAGGACGTGTTATAGACCATATCAAGAGAAAAACTTTAAAAACAGAAAATATTAGAACTTTTGTACTAGATGAAGCTGATGAAATGTTTGACATGGGCTTTAGAGAAGATATTGAAAAAATTATAGGATTTTTACCTTACGAAAGACAAACAACTTTCTTCTCAGCTACAATGGATCAAGAAATGATGGATTTTGCTGCAAGATACCAAAGTGAGCCAAGACTTATTAAAGTTGTGCCAAAGGAATTAACAGTTCCAAAGGTAACTCAATACTATTTTGCACTTAAACACAATATGAAACTTGAAATTTTATCTCGTATTCTAGATGTTCAAAATCCAAAACTTACAGTTGTTTTCTGTAATACTAAAAAAATGGTTGATGAACTAACAGCAGGACTTCAATCTCGTGGATATTTTGCAGATGGACTTCATGGAGATTTAAAACAAATCCAAAGAGATGGAGTAATGAATAAGTTTAGAAATTCAACAATTGATATCTTAGTTGCAACAGATGTTGCCGCTCGTGGTATTGATGTTGATGACGTAGATTTAGTTATAAATTATGATATGCCTCAAGATGTTGAATATTATGTTCACAGAATAGGTAGAACTGCAAGAGCTGGTAGAGAAGGAACTGCTATAAGTTTTGTTTCTCCAAGAGAAATGAATACTTTATCACAAATTCAAAAATATACAAAGACAAAAATAGAAAAAAGAGATATGCCAACTCTTAAAGACTTAATAAAAAGACATGAAGAAAGATTTATAGAAGAAATAAAGGAAGAAATCAATAAGAATGAGCATACAAAAGAGTTAAATCTTATAAATATTTTAATGAGTGAAGATTATTCTCCGATTGATATTGCAGCTTGTCTTTTAAAACATTATAACGAAAATAATAAGCTTAACAATCATGAAGAACTTATGGATGTCGATATTAAGAAAAATAATAAGAAAAAAGGAAATGATAAGACTTCAATTTCAAACAAAGGTGGAAAGTCTAATGTTACTGAAAAGAACTCTGGAAGAATTTATATCAATATAGGTTCAAGAAAGGGAGTTTCTCAAAGACATATAGTCTCAGCACTTTGTAATGATGCAAACATTAGCTCAAGAGATATTGGAGATATTGAAATTTTCGAAAAGTTCAGTTTTGTAAACATTCATAAAAATGCACTTAAAGATGCAGTGAATAACTTAAATAATGCTCATATTAAGGGCTTTAAGGTTTTGGTTGAACTTGCAAATAAAAAAGAAGATTCTTCAAAATTTTCTGCAAAACCAAAAGATAAGAAATTTAAGAAGGATAAAAAAGGCGAAAAGGGTGAAAAACCTAAACGTGATAAAAAGAGAAGATAATTTAAAAATTAATTTAAGGTAAATTATGGAATTTTGTAAATATAAAAAAGATTTGAATTTTTCATACACAATGGGAGCTTTCCCTACAATCGAGCTTTTACAGTCAAAGAAGTACAAAACAATTGCAGTTTTAGTACATTCAAAATATGACGATAAAAATAGACTTGAAGAAATTTGTAATGAAAAAGGGATAAATTTAATCTATAATGATAAAATTGTAAATAAACTTCAAAGCAAAGAAAATACATTTGTAATAGGAGTTTTTGAAAAGAATTTCGTAAAAATAGAAAAAGACAATCACATACTATTATGTGAGCCGAGAGATAAGGGAAATTTAGGTACAATTTTAAGAACTGCTTTAGGATTTGGCTTTAAAAATATTGCAATAATAGATGGTTGCGATGTTTTTGATCCAAAAACTATTAGAGCATCAATGGGAGCAATATTTAAGATAAATGTAGAAATCTTTAAGACTTTTGAAGAATACAAAAACTCATTTGAAGAAAATAATATCTATTCTTTCATTTTAAACAAAGACTCAGTATCTCTAAAAAATGTAGAAATTAAAAAGCCTTTTACATTAATGTTTGGAAATGAATCACATGGACTTGAAAACTTTGACTTAAATGGAACAACTCCAGTATTCATAGAACAAAGTGAAGACATAGACAGCTTTAATTTGCCAATAGCAAGTTCAATAGCAATGTATAAATTTACAGAAAAATAATAAATAAGTAAAAAGCAGGGACAATCCCTGTTTTTTTGGTATGTATGAATTTTAAAATTAATATAATTTTTTCAATTGTTTATATAATATTTTATAAAAATTTTTAAAGTTTATTTACTATTAACGTCTAGCTACAAATCGAAGTTATTTCCTTTATACGTCATCTCGACCAACGTGGAGAGATCTCATACTTTTGCTTTAGCAAAAGTAAATGTATCGTAGATACATCCAGACTTATGACAAAGGTTTCGATGAGCAATTATTGGCACTTTTTTATAGTAAATTTATTTTGTTTTCTTTGCAAATTTTTAACATTTCATCTGGCCAAAAACTTGATTGAACTTCTCCAATATGTGCTTTTTGAAGGAAAAACATACAAATTCTTGACTGTCCAATTCCACCACCAATAGTAAAGGGTAATTCATCATTAAGTAACATTTTATGGTAGTTTAATGTTTTTCTATCTTCGTTACCACTTAATTTTAATTGATTTAATAGTATTTCTTTATTAACTCTAATTCCCATTGATGAGAGTTCTAATGATGAATTTAGAATAGGATTCCAGAAAATTAAGTCTCCATTTAAATTCCAGTCATCATAGTCCGGACTTCTTGTGTCATGTTTATTTCCACTATTTAAAACATTTCCTATTTTTGTTATAAATACTGCTTTTTTCGCTCTTGCTATCTTATGTTCTCTTTCTTTTGGAGTATCGTTAGGGAACATATCTTCAAGTTCTTGAGTAGATATAAAAAATACTTTTTCTGGTAAAGACTTATTATAGTTTAAAAATCTTCTAGATAGGTATTCATCAGTTCTTTTAAATACATTAAAGATTTTCTTAACTATATCTGTCAAAAATTTCTCATTTCTATCTTCGTTCTTTATAACTCTTTCCCAATCCCATTGATCAACATAGATAGAGTGAATATTATCCAATGTTTCACAAGGTCTTATGGCATTCATATCAGTATATATTCCTTCTCCAACTGAGATTCCATAATTTTTTAGAGCAATTCTCTTCCATTTTGCTAGAGATTGAACTATTTCTAGTTGTTCAAAATTTTCTATTTCACTTAAAGAAAAGCTAACAGGGGATTCAGTTCCACTTAGATTATCATTTATTCCAGTGTTCTTTTTAACAAATAAAGGCGCAGAAACTCTTGTTAGATTTAGTTCATTTGCTAAATTTGTTTCAAAAAAATCCTTAATTTCTTTAATCGCTTTTTGAGTTTCTATTATGTTTAAATCTGAAGAATATCCTTCAGGAATAACAATATTATTCATAAAATCACTCCTTAATAATTTACTAAAATATAGAATAAATGATACTATAATCTTCAAATATTGTCAATAGTTTAGAGAGATAAAATGTTAGATTAAAAAAATAGAGTTGTCACCAACTCTATTTAATATATACTACAATAATTGCTCGATGTATTCAAATTGAATATCTTCATCTTTTTTAGCATAAGCCATATCTCTTTCTTTAGTAACAGCAATATTATCTACAAAAAATGGTTTAATAGTCTCTGTGTTATTTTCCTCATTAACCAATTTTACCTTTACTATTTCAGATAGAGTATAGCTATCAACTACAACACCTTTTCCTTCATCAGTAATAACAAATGTTCCACAAGGTGGTATTTTTTTTAGCTTTTCTTCATAGACATTTTGTTCGTATTTTAAACAACACATAAGTCTACCACAAGTTCCTGAAATTTTATTTTGATTTAAAGATAGAGATTGATCTCTTGCCATTTTAATAGTTACAGGAGCAAATTCTCCTAAAAATCTTTTACAACAGCATTCTTGACCACATGAGCCAATTGCACCAACTATTTTAGCATGATCTCTAACTCCGATTTGTCTTAGTTCTATTCTATTTTTAAATATATATGCAAGATCTTTAACTAATTCTCTAAAATCAATTCTATTATCGGAAACAAAGTAAAAAATTACTTTTTGATTATCGAATGTATATTCGCAATCAACTAATTTCATATCTAAGCCGTGTTCTTGTGCTTTTACTTTACAAATTTCTATAGCATCTTTAGCTTTTTTCTTATTTTCTTCATGGATATATTTATCCATGTTGTCTGCAATTCTCAAAACTGGTTTTAATGAAGAAACAAGTTTTGACTCTTCAACCTCTCTAGGTTCAATGGCTACAATTCCATATTCAATTCCACGAGAAGTTTCAACAATTACATGGTCATTTTTATTTATACTAAAGTTGCAGGGATCAAAGTAATAAATTTTTCCGGCTTCTTTGAATCTTATCCCAACTACTTTTTTCATAGTTCCTCCTAAAATTTATACACACATATTATACCATAATTCTATGTTGAATACTAGATATATTAATTTAATGGGATTAGAGTTGTTATAAAAAACAACGGAATTTTTTCCCGTTGTTTATAAGATTATACTCTTGATTATGACAGAATTAAGCGATAGTAAATTATTCTCTATTTTTTAAAACTTCGCTGAAATTCATCTTTGATATTCTATAAAATTGTAATATACTTACAAACAGATAAGTAGCAATAGTTATCACAATTGACATTATTACAATTTTTGGCGAAATATCAAGCTCTAAATATCCTGAAAATTTTAGCATTGAATAATACATTATTTGTTTTACTGTATATATTTCAAGTGGTATTAAAGCTATTAAACTTAATAATACTGTTAGAGTTACTGGTCGAATATAGATTTTTGAAATTTCTCTATTCGTGTAACCGAAAATTTTTAAATATGCAATTTGGATAGTATTTTTATCTGTTATTATTTTCATTAGACTGTAAGTAAAGCCTGCTAAGAATATTGTAGATACAGCTATAAATGCAGATAGCATTGGTCCCATGAGTTTAGACATCTGTTTAGAAACATCTGTCATTGAATTTTCATCTATTGTTGTTGAAACATACTTTTCATCAATATCCAATTTTTCATTACTAAAATATCCATTAAAGAATTCTTTATTTTGCTCTAATTCTTCATTCAAATATTCTTGCTTTATAAAGGCTGAAAGATTAGCAGACTTTTTGTGTATACCAACTATTTTATAAGTCTTTTCTTTATCTGATAATTTCCCTTTAACTGTTATTTCATCTCCAACATATTTTCTAAGTTTCTTTGAAAGATTTTCACTAATAACTATCTCATTTTTGTTTTCGGGTAGTTTGGTGTTTTCAAAGTATTTTGAATTTTCAGTAATTCCCAAAAGAAGTATGTCTTCATCTGATTTTTTGATACTATGATAAACACTTGCTGGTGTAGTCGTATATTTTTCTGCTGTTTTATTGCTAATTTCAATAGGAGTCTTTAGCACATATTGATATTTACTAATCAAATTTTCTTTTATATTATTTCCGTAGTTATCGAATGTAGGTTTTGCAGAAATTCCAAAGATGAATAATATTGAAGTAAAAAATATTCCTAGTACTATCGCTACATAATCACCTTTGTTGGATTTTATAATTGATTTTCTAAATGAACCTAAAAAGTTTTTATTGACTTTTAATTCATTTTCATGTTTTGACTTTCTTTTATTCTTATAATGTTTTAAATTTTTTCTTAAAAAATCTAATGGTGTGAAGTTTAATTTTCTATAAATATAGATATAATTAAAAATTAAAATTATTGAAATAGGGATTATAGTTGTAATTATTAAAGCTTCAAAGTTGAAACTAGGAGTGAAGTTTTGCATATTAAATGATTTGTAGTAAACATCTTTGAATGAATCTGTAAAATATGTGTAGCCTAAAATATTACCTAAAACTGCCGCCAAAAAAGTTATTATTACTGAATTTGCAATATAATTTAAAACGAGTTCCGATTTTTTATATCCGTTTGCAAGTAG
>ERZ773233.1506-NODE-1506-length-13553-cov-3.031857_pt1 | contig 13553 bp, 15 predicted proteins | sample MGYA00580991_ERZ773233 | MGnify/ENA primary metagenome ERZ773233 (study PRJEB29015, sample SAMEA2738178) | human oral metagenome | biome: human oral; feature: human-associated habitat; material: saliva | place: China | collected 2161 ...
AGATGAGGCAACTGCGAAAGAATTGGCGTTGCAGGTGGCTGCGTTGAATCCTGATTATCTTAATTTTGATGAGGTTCCTGCTGATGAAAAGGCTAAACTTGAGGCGCAGTTTACTCAAGAGCTTAAAGCAGCAGGGAAACCAGAGGCCATGATCGCAAATATCGTGAAAGGAAAGATTGATAAAGCGTTTGCTGATGTGGTGCTTCTTGAGCAGGAATATATCAGAGATGGTGCTAAAAAGGTAAAGGAAATCTTGCCTGCTGGATTTGAAGTAACGAAATTCTATAGATTTACGGTGTAGTTTGCAATTAACAGTGAACAATGAACAGGTAGTGGTATAGCGTTACTTCTTTGTCTTTGATATATTGATTTTCTAAAATCATATCTACTTTCTCGCAGTTTAATTTTGCGCCATTACAATGTACTTTTCGCCCTAAATCCTTAAGGTAGATATTAATTTTTTGATTATTTTTACGAATTTTAATGATTTTAAGTATAATATAAAGTCAACTCATAATATAAAAATTACTTATCTATATAGCAAGTTGGCTTAGAAATAATAAATTTATATTTTAGATTGGACTTTTTTAAGGATTGCTTCTTGGTATCATAAAATTGGCGATAAACGTTATTTTTGATAAAATTTCATCGCTATTTCATGAGGCTATTTTTTGTATTTTAAAACAAATTTCGATAAATTTTATGAAATTTTTAATCACCATTCTGTGATTTTTGAATGCCAATACTCAAAAACTTCTCTTTTAGCCTTTTCAAATTTCGCCCTTTGATAGCTTTGACCAGATTTTACGACATTGCGTAAACGGTGATCTATGCAAAGAGACGGCACTTCTTCGCTAAAACTAATCCTTTCTTCTACATTTAGCTCAGACAAAATAGTTCTAAGCGAGCTTCTAAACCCGTGCATATCCATTACTCCGTCGTAACCTATCTTTTTTTAGAGCCGTGCGCATGCTATTGTCGCTGATTGGCTCGCCGTATTTTACACCCTCAAATACATACCACGATTTTTGCGTACTAAAACCCTTTTGAGCCCTTAAAAACCCTATCGCCGCATCCGTAAATAGGCAAGATAAACTCTTCGCCCATTTTCATGTCATTATCTTTTATTCGCCACTCTTTTTTTAGCAAATCAATATCTTCCCATTTCATAAACCTAGCATTTGACGGCCTAAGGGCATACATAGCTACCCATTTTATACAGTTTTTAACATGAACACCGCCCTAATACTCGTTTATATCGCTTAATAAAATTTTAAATTTATCTATATCTACTATAGCCTTTCTAGGCACTTGCTATACTTTTATAAAATTTTTAGAGAAATTTTGAGAAAGTATATGTGTAGGATTTGCTTCTATGATGCCTTTGATTATCGCAAAGCCAAAAACCTGTTTTAGCCTACCTGGCACTTTTTTAACAGTATCGCTTTTAGTCTTGAAGAGATCTAAGCGCGCTTAAAAACAGCTGAGTCGCTTTTGATAGTTTTTTTATGGTTTCTACATCTACATTCTTTACAATATCAAGCAAATTAAACTCAAATCTACTCATCTCTGATTTTAAGGTTTTAAATTTCTGCGTTTTTAGGGCGTCTTCTTTATATATAGCCCAAAGTTCGCCGAAATTTTCAACAAGAGAGTTATATTTCCGGATACGTTTCTCCTGATTTTATTTTGCGTAGGATTTCGATTACATCATCACCAGCTTGTTTTATGCCATAAACTGCTTTCACCCATTCGCCTAAAGTCTTAGCGGTATAGCTGCAGCCTTCTAGCTGGTATTTAAATTCAAAAATCTTTCCGCCCGTAGCGTAACAAAAAAGTTTTAACCCTTTAACACCTTTCACGCTAAACTCTTTTTTGCCGTCTACTATATTTATACGTTCTATTTCTTTTTCAGTTGCAACTTCCATCCATTATGCCTTTTAGTTTATTTTAAGCCAACTAACACACTTTTTGTGGCCAAATTTTTGGGCTACTAACGCACTTTTTATTGATTTTAGATATTTTAAACCCTAAATTACGGGATTTAAAGCAAAAGTGCGTTAGTAAAAATGCGCTTGAAGCACGATAAAATCGATATTTTATGCAACTAATGCATTTTACGATTCGTAGTTTTTTACAACTAACGCACTTAGTAACGCAGTATTGGGAGGAAACTATAGCAATTTTTAGAGATCAAAAGTAAACAAAATAAGGCACAATATGGCTTAAAACGACGTATTTTTGGTATTTAGATAAACTAGAAAGAAATAGAAAAAACGAGGGAAATAGTATAGTGGCGGACAGAGAGGGATTTGAACCCTCGAGCCCCGGTTAGAAGCTGCACCCTTAGCAGGGGTGTGGTTTCGGCCACTCACCCATCTGTCCACAAAAAGGAAATCGCATTATAATTAAATACCGCTGATATCTTGCTTAAATTTGCATTTTCGCGCCCACCGCTCTCGCGCAAAAAAGCAGCCGCGTAAAACTACTCAAATTTAAACGACTCACCGCGGGTCAAATTCGTAAATTTAATCCTTCCAAAGCCACCATTTTAGCTTGGCTTTGTCTGTATGCGGCGTATTTGCATAGTAGCAAACCATACGGTAAACATAGAGGATACACCTATCACTGCCGCGCCTGAGCGCCTTTGTGCGCTCATACATCTCATCTGGGTCCGCGCCCTTTAATGAAGCGATATCCTCGTAGCCGAGTGCGAGCAGATCCGCCTCGGTCGCCTCGCCGACATAGGGGATTTTCTTAAAATCGCTCAAATTTACCTCAAATTTCTTTTAAGCTCCGCCGAACTCGCCGCTTTGAATGAAATTTCAAATTTCATTCGCGCGCTGCGAAGCTCGCCAAATTTTATCTCGCTACTGCTCTCAGTCACCGCCCGAGCTGTCCTTGCGCGATGAGTTAATTAAAATTCTCGCGCGGAAAATTCTGCTTAAAATGAATTTGCGTCAAATTTTACGCAAGCGCAGGCGTTAAATTTGACCCAAAATCCTCTCGCAAATTTCGCGCGGATCAGCGCTTTGATAGATCGGACGACCGACCACGATAAAATCAGCCCCCGCCTCGCGCGCGACGCCCAGATCCGCCACTCGCTTTTGATCCCCCGCACTCTCGCCAAACGGCCTTACGCCCGGGCAGAGCGTGATAAAATTTGCGCTCGTAGCGTCCTTTATCAAGCGGCTCTCGAATGCCGAGCAGACCATGCCGTCAAGGCCCGCTTGGTAGCTCATCACGCCAAATTTTCGCACGGCGCCGCTTAAATTTTGCTCGTAAACCGCGCTAAATTCCGCCTCGTCAAAGCTAGTTAGCGCAGAAACCGCTAGCACCAGCGGACGCGAAGCTAGCCTGTCCAGCCGTTCCATCACCGTAGCCATCGCGCGCTTGCCGCTACTTGCGTGCACATTTATCATATCTACGCCGAGCCTGGCGATCTCCTCGGCGGCGTCGGCCATCGTGTTTGGGATGTCGTAGAGCTTTAGATCGAGGAAAATTTTAAAATCCCCGAGCTTTTTTAGCTCCTCGATAAAGCCCGCTCCGTCGCGCAAATAAGCTCGCAGACCAACTTTAAGCCAAATTTTATCCGAAAAGTCCGCAAGCCGCTCCGCCAGTTGCAAGCACTCCTGCTTCGAGCCCAGATCAAGCGCGACGCAGAGCTTCACAGATCGGCCTTTAGCGCATCTAGCACGCCGTTTATAAATTTCGGCGCCGAGTCGCCGCCCAGCTCTTTGCCAAGCTCGATGCCCTCGTTTATGATGACGGCCTTATCGGTCGGGGTAAATTTCATCTCGTACGCCCCCAGCCTAAGCACGGCGCGCTCGATACTGCCGATCTCGTTTATCTTCCACTCTTTTAGGCGCGCGTTTAGTAGCCCGTCAAGCTCATCTGCGTGCTCCAAAATGCCGTGAAAAAGCGACAGTGCAAGGCTTCGCTGATCGTTTCTGATCTTTTTTTCTTCTAAAAATTCCTCAACGAACTCCTCGTTGCAGCTGCCCATTTCGCGCGCGTATAGTAGCGAAACGACGGCCTGCCTGACCTGATGACGAGTTGCCATTTTACGCCTCCAAATTTTTATACAAGCTTAGCATCTCGATCACGCCCGTCATCGCTTCAAAGCCCTTGTTTCCGGCCTTTGAGCCAGCTCTCTCGATGGCCTGCTCGATGCTATCTACCGTTAGCACGCCAAACGTCACCGGTTTGCCGTACTTTAGCGTGACGTTTGCGATGCCCTTGGTGGTCTCGGCGCTAACGTAGTCAAAATGAGGCGTAGAGCCGCGGATCACCGCTCCCACGCAGCAAACCGCGTCAAATTTACCGCTAGCTAGAGCTTTTTCTAACGCCATCGGTATCTCAAACGCGCCCGGCACCAAAATGAGGCTCAAATTCGCCTCATCCCCGCCGTGGCGCAAGAACGCATCTCTCGCGCCCTCGACTAGCCTATCGGTGATGATGTGATTAAATCTCGCGCCCACTATAGCGATCTTCTCGCCACCTTTTAAAGCCAAATTTCCTTCGATTATTTTCATGTCTGCTCCTTAAATTTCTATCCGTTGTAGTCCGTGTCACGCGTGATGATGACCTTGTAGCTAGGGTAGGCGCTGCTTACTTGCGATAAAATTTTGCGGTAGAGTGCCGAGCTATCTGGTGCGTTAAAGTCTATGACGATATCAAACGTGATCGTGTTTGTCTCTTTATTTATGTAAAATCCATGCATTTGCTTTATAAATTTATGCCCAAAAACTATCTTTTCGACGTTTAGCCTTGTTGCGTTGTCCTCTTTGTCAAATGCATAGATGCCAATGGTATCTAAAACAATGTTAAATTTCGCAAAAATTTCATTTTGTATGCGTCTAGTAAGCGCGTCTATTTGCGCAGCGCTCATGTCGTGCGCCACCTCTATATGCACGCTGCCTAGCTTCTTGTCTGGGCCGTAATCGTTAAATATAAGATCATACGCCCCAAGCACGCCGTCAAACGAGCCTATGCACTCATAAATTTGCGAGCTGTCGCTGTTAGGCATCCTCGCGCCTAAAATTTTATCTATCGCGTCACGTAAAATTTCAAGTGCCGCCTTGATAAGAAGTAGCGATATGACCACGCCAAGATACGCCTCAAGGCTAGCGCCAAAAAACACAAAGACCAAAGCCGCCAAAAGCGTACCAAGCGAGATGAGAGCATCAAATTTCGCGTCCACTCCGCTTGCTATGAGCGAGTCGGAATTTACCTTTTGTCCAACCCTTTGCGTGTAAAGACCAAGCGCAAATTTGACCACAATCAAAATGGCGATTAGCACGAGTGAGATGAGATCGTAGCTTGGAGCACTTGGAGAGATGATCTTTTTAGCCGACTCGACCACGGACGTGCCGCCTGTGTAAAGTATGATCACGCCTATAACGATAGCCGTTAGATACTCCACTCTGCCGTAGCCAAATGGATGCTCTTTGTCGGGGCTTTTCCCGGCTATTTTTATGCCGACAATGGTAATGACCGACGAAAGCGCGTCGCTTAGGTTATTTACTGCGTCTAAGATGATAGCGATCGAGCCGCTAGCAAAACCCACTACCGCCTTTATAGCCGCTAAAATGGCATTTGCCACTATGCCTATGAGGCCCGTTTTTACGATGGTTTTATCTCGCGACGTGACCTGCTCTACTACCTCCAAATTTGCCCCTTAGATTATTTTTAACATTATCGCGCTTAGCGTTATCAGCGATAGATAAAACGCCTTTTGCGCGCTCATTTTTTCTTTATCAAACACTATACCCACGCCCACGGCCCCGACCGCTCCGATGCCCGTCCAGATCGCGTATGCCACCGACATCGGCATCGCCTGCATCGCGTAGCTCAAAAGCCAGAGCGAAATGGCAAAATTTGCAACTAAAATCAAAAAATTCGCCGCCTTTTTCACGCCGAAGCTTTTTTGAAATTTGGTTAGAAAAAATACGCCCGAGACTTCGCAACACCCGGCCGCCAAAAGAGCCAAAACATGCGTCAAGATTTTAGCCTTTTTAACCCCAGCACGCCCGCGATCAGCGTCGCTATGAAAAATAGCCGCAAGAGATCTGGCGTCTGGCCGCTCGCGCGAAATTCGCTCACGATCTCGGCGATCACGACGAAAAACGCCCCAAGCCCCACAAACACGGTGTATGTGATACTAATGGGCAAGTATTTCATCGCCATGATAAAGGACGTAAAGCTAACGCAAACGAGCATCGCAGTTAGCACTATCTCCGGCGCGCTTGATGCGTGCTTTAGCCCATACGCCCAGCCGCACTCGGCGACCGCGCCGCCTAACACCCACAAAAAGCCCTTAGTTTGCATCGCCCAGGGCGTCTTTTATCTTAAAAATTTGAGCGATATTTGCGTCTAGTTCGTCCAAATTTAGCATATTCGGCCCGTCGCAAAGCGCCTCGCAAGGATTTACGTGCGTCTCGTAGAAAAATCCGTCCACGCCCGCAGCCGCCGCAGCTCGCGCTAGATACGGCACAAATTTCGCATCTCCGTCGCTTTTTTCGCCAAGAGCCGATGGCATCTGCACGCTGTGAGTTGCGTCGAAAATCACGGGCGCAAATTCGCGCATAAGCACCAAATTTCGCATATCTACGACTAAATTTCCATATCCAAATGTACTTCCACGCTCCGTTAGCCAGACTCCGTTTTGCTTAGCAACCTCGTATCCATCGCCCTTTACGCCGCGCGCTTCTAACACTTTTTTAACAGAGTGTTTCATCGCGGACGCTGCCAAAAACTGCCCTTTTTTGATATTTACGACCGCTTTTGTCTTAGCCGCAGCCACGAGTAGATCGGTCTGGCGGCATAAAAATGCAGGTATTTGCAGCACGTCCGCCACTTCGCCTACAGGACCAGCCTGATAGCTCTCGTGGATATCGGTTAAAATTTTAAAGCCGAACTCCTTTTTTACCTTGGCTAAAATTTCGCACCCTTTTTCAAGTCCAGGCCCGCGAAACGAGCTTATACTCGTGCGATTTGCCTTGTCAAAGCTTGATTTGAAATAAAAATCTATCCGCTTATCTTCGTTAAATTTAACTAGCCTTTTTGCCACGTCAAAAACGAGCTGTTCGCTCTCGATGACGCAAGGCCCTGCTATTAGTATCATATTTCTCCTTTATTTATCTCTATATTTTTTGATCCAGTCGATCAGATAATCCCTATTATAAGAAGACCTCATTGGATTATCAATCCATTGCGAACAAAGTTTATATTTTACTCCATCTATTAATAATGGAATTTTGTAATATCTTTCTTTTTTATGTTCACTATCTTCTCTTACAAGAGCCGCAAAATATAATTTCAATTTGCTTTTACTATACTGTTTGTCTTGAAGTCTATTTATCTCACCAGCATCCACTTTGCCGCCTTCTAAAATTTCCCTCATGACTGTATCAGCTATCGACCCAGCTTTTTTATTATGGTAATCTCCTTGATTGTTTTCTGAAATAGCACAACCTTTATTGTTCGCAGACAATTTTTGTTCTATTTTTTTAGATTTCTCTATATCCTTTAAATTCTCCTCAAACAAAGACAACATCTGATAAGAACGCATAAAAAGCTCTGCTGTGTCGGCTATATTGCCACTTACTTCCAAAATAGATCTTAAGACGGAATTTAAAAAGTCATCATTAGCAATTATTCTAAAATCAAATTCAAACCCCATTTCAAGCATCATCTCATTTAGATCAATAAAGCAAGGTTGTAGGGCGTATAAAATTTGTTTGTTTATTTTTGGAGATGCAAAAATAATATTGGCTTTTTTAACACCGAAATATCCATAAATACACATAGCTGTTCTTATGCATTTTTTTACAACTCTCGCCACCGTTTCGTCAAGACCGCCGTAGTTTAGTCCGGACTCATGAAAGGCAACATCAACCGCATAAATTTCATTTATACCATCATTGGCGCAAATACCCAAAGCATCACATTCAGCCTGTTGTAAAATCTGTTTTAAAGAGGTATTTTGCTTGTAAATTTTATATCCGTATTTATCAAAAAAAAATTTATCCGTTCTCGATATAATTTTTTCTAGTTCGTCCGCAAATTTTAGCTCCCATTTCGGCGAAATTTTCCAATTAGTTTGCACTATTTGGCACTCTTTGACGTGGCGAAGCCAGGAGTAAAATAAAGATTCGCCCATTTCTATTTTCATAAAAATTATCTCTCCCTTGCTACGATTATTCCGCTGATAACGACCAGCATTATACCAAAAAACGCCGCCACATTAGGTAGCGTATCGCCCATAAAAAAGCCCACTACTAGCGAAAATACGACATCCATGTAGCTTATCGCGGCGACAGAGCCCGCCTTTTTGCTCGCCGCATACGCCTTCGTCATATAAAGCTGGAAAAAATAGCCCGCAAGCCCCATCAGCACGATGAGGATTACGCCTTTAAAATTTGGCTCCACAAAAGGCGAAAGCAAAAAATCCAAAGGCTCAAATTTGACCCACTCCGCAATACCCATCAAAAGCATCGGCAGAGCCGTTCCCCACGCCATAAAGCTAAGCACGATGACGCTCGTGTCGTAGCTTTTTCGCAGAGTTCTGACGCTAAGCATCGCAAGCGCCGCCCCCACGCCGCTCCAAAGCCCCAGCCAGTCGGTTTTGCTGATGCCTAAATTTGGCTGGATGATAAAAAGTATGCCGATAAAGCCAAGAAATATCGCGCCCCAGCCTTTTTTGCTAAGCGCTTCTTTTAAGAAAATTGCCGCAAAAATCACCGTGAAAATGGGGCTGGTTTTTTGAAAAGTATAGGCCGCGCCTAAATTTATATGAGCGATGTTGTAAAAAAGAGCAAAAAGCGCGATCGTACCGATAAATCCGCGAAACATCAGCACCAAAAGCTGCCCGCCCTTTTGATGCGTCGGCGGCCTTTTGTAAATCGCGTAAAGCACGATAGCAAGACCGACAGCGTTTCTAAAAAATACGACCTCGATGCTAGACATCTGCTCGCTCAAAACCTTCGCAAAGCCCCCGACGGCAGCAAAAAACATACACGCGATGATCATATAATAAGCGCCCAAATGGTGCAAAACGTATCTACGAAACAAAATTTTTCCTTTAAATTTGGTCATATTGTAGTGCAAAACGGCTTAAATTTATAAACAATGTAAGCAAAAAATTTGTATAATTGGGATTTAACGCGGCGAATTTCGCCGTAAATATAACGGGATTTTTAAGGGAAAATTTTGCAAAAGATAATTTTAGTCGGCAAGCCAAACGTCGGCAAAAGCTCGCTTTTTAACCGCCTAGCCGGTAGACGTATAGCCATCACCAGCGACGTTAGCGGTACGACGCGAGATACGAATAAAACGATTATAGAAATTTACGACAAAAGCTGCGTTTTGATCGACAGCGGCGGCCTTGACGACAGTAGCGAGCTCTTTAAAAACGTCAAGGCAAAAACGCTGGCCGAAGCTAGAAGCTCGGACGCGATCATCTTCATGGTCGACGGCAAAATGATGCCTAGCGACGAGGACAAAGCCCTATACTACGCGCTTTTAAAGCTAAATTTACCGACCGCGCTCGTAATCAACAAAGTCGATAGCAAAAAAGACGAGCTACGAAGCTACGAGTTTGCAAATTTCGGCGCGAAAACGAGCTTTGCTATTTCAGTCAGCCACAACGCGGGCATCGACGAGCTAGCGGACTGGATCTATAAACAGCTAAAAGACGAGATCAGGCCCGACACGGGCGAGGATCTGGATGAGTTTTTAGAAAATTTCGGCGACGACGGCGAGGTGGTTAGGGAGATGTCGGCTCGCGAGGACTATGAACGCAAAAATATCCAAGTAGGCATCATAGGACGCGTAAACGTCGGCAAAAGCTCGCTGCTAAACGCGCTAGTAAAAGAATCTCGCGCGGTGGTGAGCGACATAGCCGGCACGACGATAGACCCGGTAAACGAGACTTTCGTCTATGAGGATAGGATTTTTGAGTTCGTAGATACCGCAGGCATCAGAAAACGCGGCAAAATAGAGGGCATCGAAAGATACGCGCTAAACCGCACCGAGTCTGCGCTCGAGCTCGCCGACATCGCGCTTTTGGTGCTTGATAGCTCCGAGCCGCTAACCGAGCTTGACGAGCGTATAGCGGGCCTTGCGGCCAAATTTGAGCTCGGCGTCATCATCGTGCTAAACAAATGGGACAAAAGCGAGGAGGATTTTGATAAATTTAGCCGAGAAATCAGGGATAAATTTAAATTTCTCGCCTACGCGCCGATCATCAGCGTTTCGGCTCTGGGCGGCAAAAGAGTGCATAAAATTTACCCGCTGATTTTAGAAGTTTACAAAAACTACACGCAAAAAATCCAAACCGCAAGGCTAAACGAAGCCATCGAAGAGGCGGTAAAAGCGCACCCGATACCGCGCGAAAAGGGCAAAAGCGTAAAAATTTACTACGCGGTGCAGTTTGGTTTCGCGCCGCCAAAAATCGCGCTAGTTATGAACCGCCCGCGCGCCCTGCACTTTAGCTACAAGCGTTATCTAACGAACAAACTGCGCGAGAAATTTGATCTATCAGGCACTCCAATCGTGCTGATACCTAAAAATCGCAGCGGCTCGGACGAGGAAAACGAGGGAAAAAGTGAGTAAAAATCTAGTTTTCATCGGCTTTATGGGCGTTGGCAAGGGCACGGTAGCAAGGCATATCGCGAAAAAAACGGGCAAACTGTTTTTAGACACCGACGAGCTGATCGAAAGCGAGCAAAATTTAAAAGTACGAGAAATTTTCGAGAAAAAAGGCGAGGAGTATTTTAGAAAATGCGAAGCAAAACTCGCTAAAAAGCTGGCCAAAAACGTCAAATCCTCGGTGATAGCGGCTGGCGGCGGCTTTGCAAAGGGCAAAGGCCTTAAAAAAATCGGCAAAATCATCTATCTAAAATCAAGTTTCGAGGCGATTTTAAAACGAATAGATGAAAGCGGCGAAGCGCAGATGCACTACGCCAAGCGCCCGCTTTTAAAGGATTTAAACGCAGCCAAAAAGCTTTTTGACGAGAGAAAAAAGATGTATAAAAGCGTCGCCGATCTCATAATCGACGTCGAAGGCAAAGGGCTAGAGCAAGTCGCGAAAGAGATCGATACGGAACTAAAATCAAGAAAAAGGACTAAGTAAAATTTCGGTTGAAATTTGAGCGTAAATTTTAAAATTTGCGGCTTTAAATTTCTTTTTTAAATTTGAGCGGTTTAAATTTAATGCGAAAGCGTTTGGTCGTATCGGCGCGAAAATTCGGAGCAGTTCGTATCGCTGAAAATTAAACGGTAAACGTCGAATTTTTAAGCGAGTTAAAAATTCGAGTCTAAATTTAACGAATTGCAAAATTTATAACAAAAAAGACAGATAAAAAATTTTTAAATTTGCAGATTGTAAAATAGCCGTGCAAATTTTATAAAAGCAAAAAATAAGGCGCGATATTTTTTCGCTAGACGCGGCAGATTTTACTTTGCGAATGAGGCGCACTTGTCGTGCGTCGCAGTGAAGCGAAGCAAAGTCTAACAAAGTAAAGCGGAAAAAGATAAGCCGCAAAAAAGGATAAAATTTGAGAGTACTAACCGGCCTCCAACCAAGCGGAAAGCTGCATTTAGGCAACTATTTTGCCTCGATAAAGCAGATGGTTGATATGCAAGAAAAAAACGAAATGTTTATGTTTATAGCAAACTACCACGCGATGACCAGTCTTAGCGAGGCAAAGGCGCTAAAACAAAATACCTTTGACGCTGCGTGTGCCTTTTTGGCGCTTGGGATCGACCCAAACAAGAGCATTTTCTGGGTGCAAAGCGACGTTAAGGACGTGCTTGAGCTTTACTGGGTGCTAAGCCAGCACACGCCTATGGGGCTACTTGAGCGCGCACACAGCTACAAAGACAAGGTCGCAAAGGGCCTTAGCTCGCACCACGGACTCTTTAGCTACCCGGTTTTGATGGCAGCTGATATCTTGCTTTATAACGCGCAGGTCGTGCCTGTGGGCAAAGACCAGATCCAGCACGTAGAGATCGCGCGTGATATCGCTATCAAATTTAACAACGAACATGGCGAGATTTTCACTCTGCCTGAAGCAAAGATCGATGAAAACGTCGCTACCGTGCCTGGCACAAACGGCGAAAAGATGAGCAAAAGCTACGGCAACACGATCGATATCTTCGCCGACGCCAAGACGCTTAAAAAGCAAATTTCAAGTATCGTGACTGATGGCACACCGCTTGAAGAGCCAAAGCAGTGGCAAAACTGCAACGTTTATAATATCGCAAAGCTATTTTTAGACGAGAGCGGACAGCGCGACTTACAGGCTAGATATGAGCGTGGCGGCGAGGGGCACGGACACTTTAAAGCCTATCTAAACGAGCTTGTTTGGGAATATTTCAAAGAGGCGAGAGAGAAATTTGAGTATTATCAAAATAACCCTAACGAGGTGGCTAAAATTTTAGATCTAGGTGCTAAAAAAGCCCAAAATATAGCTCACACAACGATAAAAAAAGTGCGTGAAGCGGTTGGAATTTATAGATAAGGAAAAAAATGCAAAATTTATACCCATATGCACAGATAGTTCATCTTTTTTGTGCGATCATATTTGTTGGTTACCTCTTTTTTGATGTGGTCATCTTAAGAGCAGCGAGTAAAAAGCTGCCACCAGAGCTTGCGCAAAAAGCAAAGCAAGCCATCGGCTCAGTGGCCATTAGGATTATGCCTATTTGTCTGCTACTTTTGGTGCTAACTGGTGGCATGATGATGAGTAGTTTAGTCGGCAGCAAGGTTGGAGGCTACTTTGAGACAAATTTACAGATCGCTTTTATGATCAAATTTTGCTTAGCGATGGTGATCGTGGCTGCGGTTATAGTAAATTTGAGCTGCAAATTTATATTTAAGCGCCCTAGCCCACTTGGTAACATCCACCCTATCGCACTTACGCTTGCGGTGGCGATCGTCCTGCTTGCAAAAGTTATGTTTATGGTTTAAATTTAGAGGCTAATTTTGCCTCTAAATCATAAAGACTTTTTTATAACTTCTAAGATTTTTTCATTTTCAAATTGAGTTTCAAACTTCACGTCAAATCCACTATTACTAAAGAGCTCTTGCGCATGCTTAATCTTTTGCTTCTCGCTTAGCGCAAGTTCGCTTTTAGGTTTATTTTTGGTTTCTATGATGAAATTTAGTCTGCTTTTACCATCTTTTTTATTGATTATGTAAGCAAAATCTGGCGAATACGTACCGCCACCTGCTACTGGAATTTTTATCGAATTCTTTGGGATTTTTGTAAATACAACCACCTCCGAGATCTCCTCAATGATATTTTCTTTCTCAAGTTCTGAGTCATAAAATATCTCATCAAATAAATACTCTCTTGCGGTCTCGCCTTTAATGCTTTGCACCCCAAGATCTTTAGGGCTTACGTCTTTTACATCTCCTTTTTCATCAGTAAATTTTGTTGGATGCACGCTACTTTCTACTTTTTTATAAGAGATGCTAAATTTGCTTATCGCATTCTCTAGCAAGTAGCCATTAAATTCATTTTTTAAGATATGTATTGTAGATA
>ERZ773233.1511-NODE-1511-length-13536-cov-3.196573_pt1 | contig 13536 bp, 10 predicted proteins | sample MGYA00580991_ERZ773233 | MGnify/ENA primary metagenome ERZ773233 (study PRJEB29015, sample SAMEA2738178) | human oral metagenome | biome: human oral; feature: human-associated habitat; material: saliva | place: China | collected 2161 ...
CTTCCACGTGCTCGGCCTGGTGTCCGACGTGGACCTTGGCGCCCAGGCTCTCCAGGCGCTCGAGTACCGCCGATCGGTTCATGTCCGAACCGCTGACCGAATACCCCAGGTTGAGGAGCACCTCGGCAATGCCGCTCATGCCGGCGCCGCCGATGCCCACGAAATGAATCTTCCGTACCTTGTGTTTCATGCTCTTGCCACTGCCTCGCAGGTATCTGCCACGATGGAGGCGGCATCGGGTTTGCCCAGGGCGCGCGCCTTGACCGCCATGGCCGCCAGGGCCGGACGGTTGAACTGCGCCAGCAGCGACGACAGCCCCGAGGGTGTCAGCTCGCTCTGGGGAATGAGGATGGCCGCACCAGTTTCGGACAGGAAACGGGCATTGCCGGTCTGGTGGTCGTCCACCGCATGGGGGTAGGGAATCAGGATCGAAGCGACCCCGGCCGCCGCCAGTTCGGACACCGTGGTGGCGCCGGCGCGGGCGATCACCAGATCGGCCTCGGAATACGCTTCGGCCATGTTGTCGATGAACGCGACGGCCTGTGCATCAACCGCTGCGTTCTTGTAGTTGGTCCGCAGCTCTTCCAGATGCGCACGGCCGCTCTGATGCAGGATCTCCGGGCGCCGCTCGGGCTCGATCAGCCCGAAGGCGTTGGGAATGATGCGATTGAAGGCCTGCGCCCCCAGACTGCCCCCCACGACCAGCACCTTCAGCGGACCGCTGCGCTCACGGTAGCGCAGTTCGGGGGCCGGAATGGCGGAAATGGCACGGTTGACCGGGTTGCCCGCCCAGACTGCCCGCGACATCGCGCCCGGGAAAGCCACCAGCACACGCGCCGCAAAGCGTGCCAGGAAGCGGTTGGCCATGCCGGCGACCGAATTCTGCTCGTGCAGCACCATCGGCACGCCCAGCTTGCGCGCCACCAGCCCCCCGGGCACGGTGACGTAGCCGCCCATGCCCAGCACCACATGCGGTCGCACCTGCTTGAAGGCCTTCTTCGCCTCGCCGCAGGCGCGATGCAGACGCAGCGGCATGCGCAGCTTGGCCATCAGGCCCTTGCCCCGGAAGCCCTGGAAATGCACGTGCTTCATCTCGATGTCGTGCTGTGGCACCAGCAGTGCCTCCATGCCGTCCGGGTTGCCCAGCCAGAAGATCTCCCAGCCGCGCTCGCGCAGCTGTTCAGCCACGGCCAGCCCCGGGAAGATGTGGCCGCCGGTACCGCCGGCCATGATCAGGACGCGCTTGGCGCTCATGCCATTTTCCCCCGCATCAGTCTGCGATTCTCGACATCGATGCGCAGCACGATGGCCATGGCCACGCAATTCATCAGGATGGCGGTGCCCCCGAAGCTCATGAAGGGCAGCGTCAGCCCCTTGGTGGGCAGGAGCCCCAGGTTCACACCCAGGTTGATGAAGACCTGCAGGCCGATCCAGAGCCCGATGCCCTGCGCGACCAGCCCATTGAAGAACTCCTCGAAAGCGATGGCCTGACGGCCGATCTCGAAGCAGCGGCGCACCACCCAGAAGAACATCAGGATGACCACCAGCATGCCGACCATGCCCAGCTCCTCTCCGATGGTGGCGAACAGGAAGTCGGTATGTGGTTCGGGCAGGAAGTTGAGCTTCGCCACTCCAGCGCCGAGTCCGCTGCCCAGCCATTCACCCTTGCCGATGGCCATCAGCGAATGGGTGAGCTGATAGCTGCTGCCCTCGGCATTGGCGCGCGCAAACGGATCCAGATAAGAGAAGAAGCGCGCCCGCCGGAAGGGCACCAGCAGGATGAATGCGGCAAACACGAAACCCAGGAAGGCGGCCATGCCGAAGAAGAGCCGAGGATTCATGCCGCCCAGAAAGAGCACGCCCATCGCCACCAGCAGGATGACGATCAGTGCCCCCAGGTCGGGCTGGCGCATGATGAGCATGCCGACCAGCGACAGGGCCATGGCCATGGGCACGAATGCCCGCCACAGGTGCGGCATCAGGGTCTGCTTGCGCACGGCATAGTCAGCCACATACAGCACCACGAAGAGCTTCATCAGCTCGGTGGGCTGCACGGTGGCCACGCCCAGCGAAACCCAGCGGTAAGCGCCTCCGGCCCGTTTGCCGATGCCGGGCACGAAGACCAGGATCAGCAGCAGCACGCCGCCGAAGAACAGTGGCCTGGCCAGCCGCTGCCAGCGTGCCGGCGGCACGGCATACGCGAACAGCCCCGCCACCAGTGCCACGCAGATGGCCACGCTCTGGCGGATCAGATAGAAGGTGGAGGCGTCACCGGACGGGTCGCGCTTTTCCATCAGCGCGATGGAGGCCGAATACACCATCACCAGACCCAGCCCTAGCAGCAGCGCCGTCATCCACATCAGCGCCTCATCAAAGCGCTGCACGTTGCTGTTGGCCAGGGTCCGCTGCGTGAGCCCACGGCTGGCAGCCGCCGGCGCGCGGCGTCCACGCGCAGCAGTTGCGGGCTTGCGCGCATCGGCAGCCCCTCCTCCCAGCCAGGCAAAGCCCGGCAATGCAGCCAGGCGATTCAGCATGGTTGACCTGCCTCCTCGGCCATGACGCGCACGGCCGCGGCAAAGACCTCGCCCCGGTGGTCGTAGCCCCGGAACATGTCGAAGCTGGCGCAGGCCGGCGACAGCAGCACCACGTCACCCGCCTGCGCAAGGCGTGCACAGGCGCGCACGGCAGCATCCATGTCTGCCGCATCCTCCAGCACGACGCCAGTGTCTGCGAGCGCAGCGCGCAGGATCGGTGCGTCACGGCCGATCAGCACCACGGCGCGGGCATGTGCGGCCACCGCCGGTGCCAGCAGCGAGAAATCCTGATCCTTGCCCACACCGCCGGCAATCAGCACGGCACGACGGCCCAGGCCCTGCAGGGCGGCCACCGTGGCCCCGATGTTGGTGCCCTTGCTGTCATCGATGTACTCGATGCCATTGACCACCGTGACCGGTTCGCAGCGGTGATGATCGGTCACGAAGGCGCGAAGCGCATGCAGCATGGCGCGCATCGGCACATCACAGGCACGCAGCAGCGCCAGTGCCGCCAGCACGTTGGCATGGTTGTGGGCGCCCTGCACACGCAACGCGTCAGCCGGCATCAGACGGTTGAGCACGAAATCCACGGGCTCGACCTTGCGACGGCGGCCACCGGGAATCTCTTCCGGCAGGGCCTCGGTCAGCCAGGCCAGACCGCCCTCGCGCACCAGACCGAAGGCGGGTGCGGAATGCGGGGTTTGCAGCGAGAAATCGGTGCGCGGCGCCAGCACGGGCACCTCGACCTTGGCCTTGGCACGCGAGCGCCCCTTGGCAGGCTGGAGAGCCTCAGGCTCGGCAGGCACCTCCCACGGCGCGGGCAGATCCGGATCGGCCAGCGGGTCGTCGAGATTGACGACACGGCGCTCTGCCGCCGGATAGATGCGCAGCTTGGCCGCACGGTAGTTTTCCATCGAGCCATGCCAGTCCAGATGGTCTGGCGTGACGTTGAGCACCACGGCCGCCTGGCAGGCGGGTGGCTGCGACACGGCCAGCTGGAAGCTGGACAGCTCCAGCGCCCACAGCCGCGGCATGGCGGCGGCAGCGGCACTGGGTGGCAGGCTCTCGGGCGCTGATTCACCCTCGGGCACCGATTCCTGCGCTGGAGCCGACACGGGCTCGATGGGCAGGTCGCCCAGACGATCCATCAGCGCATCCAGCATGGAGGGGCTGATATTGCCGGCGGCCACGGCTTCCAGGCCTGCTTCGTTGGCCAGGAAGGCGCAGAGTCGCGTGACGGTGGTCTTGCCGTTGGTGCCGGTAATGGCCACCACATCGGTCTTTGCCCCCTGCGCGCGCAGCGTGGCAATGGCATCCATGAAGAAATCCAGCTCGCCATGGACGGGAATGCCCCGTTCGCGGGCGGCTGCATGCAGCGCGGCACCGGCGCCCGTCTCGCAGGAGACGCCCGGGCTCCAGGCCAGCAGATCGATCTGGCCGGCTGCATCGAGCACGCCGGCATCCAGCGTGCGGCTGTGGAAGGTTGCCCCCGGCACCTGTGCGTGCAGGGCCTCCAGACCCGGCGGCTGGGCGCGATCATCGAAAACCAGCACATCGCTGCCGGAACGCGCCAGCCAGCGCGCCATGGCCAGGCCCGACTGGCCCAGCCCGATGACGGCCGCCCGTTTCCGATTGAGTTCGATCATGCCCATGTCAACGCAGCTTCAGGGAAGACAGGCCAAACAGCACTAGGACCATGGTGACGATCCAGAAGCGGACCACCACCTGCGATTCCTTCACGCCGCCCACCTCGAAGTGATGGTGCAGCGGCGCCATGCGAAAGATCCGCCGGCCAGTGCCATAACGGCGCTTGGTGTACTTGAACCAGGACACCTGCAGCATCACGGAGACGGTTTCGGCCACGAAGACCCCGCCCATGATGAACAGCATGATTTCCTGGCGGACGATGACGGCGATGCAGCCCAGCGCGGCGCCCAGCGCCAGCGCACCCACATCGCCCATGAAGACCTGGGCCGGATAGGCGTTGAACCACAGGAAGGCCAGCCCCGCCCCGAAGATGGCGCCACACAGCACGATCAGCTCACCAGCACCCGGTACATAGGAGATGAGCAGGTAGCGCGCGAACACCGCATTGCCGGTGACGTAGGCGAAGATGCCCAGCGCACCGCCCACCAGCACTGCCGGCATGATGGCCAGGCCGTCCGCCCCGTCCGTGAGGTTGACGGCGTTGCTGGTGCCGACGATGACGAAATAGGTTAGTGCCACGAAGCCGGCCACGCCCAGCGGGATGTTCCATTCCTTGAAGAACGGGATCTGCAGGTCGGTGGTCTCGGGCAGCGGCAGAGAGAAGCCGCTGCTCATCCACTGATGGAAGAGCTGGAAGGCCTCGGCAACCGACTGGGTGGGAATGGCAAAGGCCAGATAGAAGGCCGCCAGCAGGCCCAGTGCGCTCTGCCAGAAGTACTTCTCGCGCGCCGACATGCCCTTGGGATCGTGATGAACGACCTTGCGGTAGTCATCGACCCAGCCCACCAGGCCAAAGCCCAGCGTGACCAGCAGCACCACCCAGACGAAACGGTTGGAAAGGTCAGCCCACAGCAGCGTGGACAGGCCCACGGCGATGAGCACCAGCACGCCACCCATGGTGGGCGTACCGGACTTGACCAGGTGCGTCTGCGGGCCGTCCTGCCGGACCGCCTGGCCGATCTTCATGGCAGTGAGACGACGAATGACCGCCGGGCCGCACAGCAGACCGATGAAGAGCGCCGTGAGCGTGGCCAGCACGGCACGCAGCGTGATGTAGTTGAATACCGAGAACACGCGGTATTCGTTGGCCAACCATTGCGTGAGCAGCAACAGCATCAATGTTCTCCCTGCGGCGATGCCATGTCGGCCCACGCCCGGACAACGCGCTCCATCTTCATGAAGCGCGATCCCTTGACCAGAATGCTGGCGATGCCGGCCGGCGCCTGCGGATGTTCCGCCAGCAGCGCCTCGACCGTCTCCCAGTGCTGCACGCCACCTGCCTGGGCTGCAGCTTTCATGTCCTTGCCGACAGCCCAGACCTGCTCGATGGCCCGGCTGACGGCGTATTCACCCACTTCGCGGTGGAAGGCCTCGGCCTGTGCTCCGGTCTCGCCCATGTCCCCCATCACCAGCAGGCGCGGGGCTGGCTGGTCGGCCAGCACGTCGATGGCCGCACGCATCGAATCGGGGTTGGCGTTGTAGGTGTCATCAATGAGGGACACGCCCTGCACGGTGTGCGTCCGCCGCAAGCGACCATTGACCGGCTCGAAGGCCGCCAGGCCGCGCACGATGGCCTCCACTGGCACCCCCAGCGCCAGCGTGCAGGCTGCGGCAGCCAGTGCATTGCGCACGCTGTGACGACCGGCGATGTTGAGCCGGATGTCGACGAGGGCCTCACCCAGGCGCGCGCGGAAATGCTCGGGACGTGCATCACGGGCCGCCGCCACGAACAGATGAGGAGCGCCGGCCTCCGCCATCGATGGCGCATCAGCCTGCAGCGCCGCCTCATCGGCCACCAGACCGAAGTTCAGCACACGGTGTCCCTGTGCCAGTGCCTGCCAGATGGGCGTGCAGGGGTCATCGCCCGGAAACACGGCCGCCCCGCCGGCCGGCAGTGCGTCGAACACGGTGCCGTTCTCACGAGCGGTGGCCTCGGGGCCATCCATGAACTCCTGGTGTTCACGCTGGGCATTGAGCACCAGCGCCACCGATGGCTGTGTCATGGCGGCCAGGCCGGCGATCTCGCCCGGATGGTTCATGCCCATCTCGACCACGCCCATGCGGTGCGCATCACTCAGCCGCAGCAGCGTGAGCGGGACACCGATGTCGTTGTTGAAGTTGCCGCGCGTGGCAAAGGCAGCCTCTGCGCCCAGGTGCGCCACCAGAATGGCGGCGATCATTTCCTTGGCGGTGGTCTTGCCGTTGCTGCCGGTGACGGCAATCAGCGGGCACTCGAAGCGACGACGCCAGCCGCCCGCCAGCGCACCCAGCGCACGGCGGGTATCGGGCACCCACAGCGTGGGCACGCGAACGCGCTCGGGGAACGCTTCAGTCAGCACAGCGGCTGCACCGGCGTCGATAGCGGCGTCAATGAAAGCATGGCCATCGAAGCGGTCGCCGCGCAGCGCGATGTACAGGTCACCGGGGCGCACGGTGCGCGAATCGGTGGAAATGCCGGTGAAGCGCTCGGCGCCGCTGCCGAACATCGTGACGTTGGGCAACCACTGGTAGACGGTGCGCAGATCAAGCATGGGGCACCTCCCGGGTGTCGACAGCCCAGTGCGAGACCAGGGCCTGCGCGGCGATCTCCGGATCAGAGAACGGATGGAAGACGCCGGCAATCTCCTGCGTGGTCTCGCGGCCCTTGCCAGCGATCAGCACCACGTCGGCCGGCGCAGCCTGCGCAATGGCGGCGCCGATGGCAACGCGCCGATCAGCCTCGGTGCGCCAGGCTGGTTGCGACAGCCCCTGGCAGACATCAGCGATGATCTGTGCAGGATCCTCGTCACGCGGGTTGTCGCTGGTGACGACGACACGATCGGCCACCGCTTCGACGGCACGCGCCATCTCGGGACGCTTGCCCCGGTCGCGGTTGCCGCCGGCACCGAAGACACAGCAGAGCTGCCCGCCGCGCTGACTGGCGATGTCGCGTAGGGCAGTCAGCACGTTGGTGAGCGCGTCAGGCGTATGGGCGTAGTCCACCACCACCAGCGGGCAGGCTATGGAAGAGATGGCTGCGGCGGGAGCGGCCTCGCATTCACCAGACACGTGTGCCGCTGGCAGACCGACGATTTCCATCCGGCCGGGCACCGGGTGCAGCTGATGCAGCCCCTCGACGATGGCCGGGAAGTTCCAGCCCAGCGAACGCCACGCACCGGCCGCAGCCAGTGCGTTTTCCATGTTGAAGCGGCCCAGAACGTTCAGGCGCAGCGTGGCGACGTTGCGGAACATCGCCTGCAGGCGCTGCTGGCGTGCATGAACAGCGCCTTCACCACTGGCGAGTGCCACCGGATCAGCCCCCGCTTCAGGCAGCTGGAGCAGCGTCTTCACCACGCTGCCGGGGAACATCATCAGCACGTGCTGGCCGCTGTCCCGGTCCAAGGCCAGTTCCAGCACTTCGTCGCAGCGCATGGCCAGTTCGTAGAAGCGGCGCAGGCGCGCACGGGCATCATCGTCCATGGCCTGGAACGCTGCGTCGGCCTGGCCGGCCTGCGGTGCACCATGGGCATTGTTCACCCAGTAGCCGATGATGCGCGGCGCTGCCGGATGGCGATGCAGCACCTCGATGATCTCGGTTGCCAGCGGGTCACCCAGGTTGACGACGGCTGCCTGCAGCGTAGGCCACGAGAACAGCCCGACCTTGGCGGCGCCGTAGGCCTGCATCGAACCGTGGTAGTCGAGGTGGTCACGGGTGAGATTGGTGAAGACGGCGGTATGGATGCAGGTACCCTGCATGCGCCCCTGCACCAGCCCGATCGACGAGGCTTCCATGGCCACCACACCGACCGGCGCTTCGGTGTCTGCGCGGAAGCGCTGGAACAGCGTCTGCAGCGTGAGCGGATCGGGGGTGGTGAGACCGATGTATTCCAGCGCACCCGGTGTGCCGACACCGTTGGTACCAATGACGACACCCCGGCCTCGGGCGGGTTGCATGGCGGCATCGGCATCGCCATCCAGGGCGATGACCAGACCGGCAAATTCGGCAGGACGCTGCGTTGAGGCACCGGCGGCAGGACGGCTCGGCGTGTTCGCATCAACAGCCTGGGCTTCGCCAGCACGTGCCAGGCGATCGTTCACTCCCTGGGCGATCCAGTGGGTGGTGCTGGTCTTGCCATTGGTGCCGGTGACGGCCACCACGTCCAGCACCTGGCTGGGATGGTCGTAATACTCGTCAGCCAGCGCGCCCAGCTGGGTACCCAGGCACGGCACGTAGCAGACAGGCACCTGGATGCCGGCTGGCAGCGTCGGCAGATTCTTGAAGTAATCGAAATTCCCGCAAGCGGCGTGCTCGGCCTGCGCCACGTCCCCTTCGGCAGCGTCTTCTGCCTGGCAGGCCTGCGCCGGGATGGCCACGACAACGGCGGCCGCACCCTGCTGCACCGCCTGCGCGATGAAGGTGCTGCCATCCTGGCGCCGACCATGCAACGCGAAGAAGGCATCACCCTTGCCAACGCGGCGGCTGTCGGAAACGAGACGCCCGGTGGCGGGAAGATGCTCCCGCAACCAGGCGACCAGTTCCGTCGGCTCGACCAGGCCTTTGCGGCCGTTCGGGGACTCCGCCATCAGGCGCCTCCCCTTCCACTGCCCGGGCGTTCGTTCTCCTGCCGGACTGCCAGGCGAGGCTTGCCCTCATCGGCCGATGAGGTCTTGGGTCTGCCCTTGGCCGGCGGAATGAGCGTATGACGCGGCACGCTGACATTCTGGACGCGGCCGACATCACCCGGCGCGCGCGGCACGCTGCCAGGCCCCACCACCAGCTCGGGGCTGATCGGGGAGATCATCGTCTCGAACGGAGCATCGGGCTCGACGGCCAGCGTGTGCAGGGCTTCGCCCGTGATGCGGGCGAACACCGGCGCAGCAATGTCCGAACCGTAGTACTTGCCAGCGCCCGGTTCATCGATCATGACGGCGACGATGACGCGCGGGTTGGACATGGGCGCCATGCCGATGAAGGAGCTGACGTATTTCTTGACGTAGCGGCCACCTTCCAGCTTCTTGGTGGTGCCGGTCTTGCCGCCGATGCGATAGCCCGGCACAGCTGCCCGGCTGACGGCATCCTTGTTGCCCGCCGACATTTCCAGGATGTGGCGCATGGTAGCAGCCGTCTGGGGACGGATGACCGGCGTGCCACGCACGGGAGCGTTGAAACCGGCGCCCAGGGCGGCACCGCCGCGCGCAGACACCTGGATTGCGCGAACGCGACGCTCTTCTTCGGGAATGATCAGCTGGGCAGGCAGCACCTCACCACCACCCGCGAAGATGGTGTAGGCACGTGCCATCTGCAGCAGCGACACCGACAGGCCATGCCCGTAGGAGATGGTGGCGTGCTCGATGGGCTTCCACTTGGTGTAAGGACGCAGGCGACCTGCGGCAGCACCGGGGAAGCCGATGCGGGGCGCCTGACCGATGCCGACGGCATCCAGCATCTTCCAGTGATCCTCGGGCGGCATGCTGAGCGCCATCTTGGCGGTGCCGATGTTGGAACTCTTCTGGATGACCTGCTGCAGCGTCAGCAGTTCCTTGTTGCGATGTGCGTCACGAATGATGTCCGGACCGATCTTCATGAAGCCTTCGCGGGCATCGAAGAGCGACGACGGCGAATAGCGACCGCTGTCCAGCGCCAGCGCGGCGGTGAACACCTTCAGGGTGGAACCCGGCTCGTACAGGTCGGTGATGGCGCGGTTGCGCAGACCGTTGCCGTTGAGGGTGCGGCGGTCAGCCGGGTTGTACGACGGCCAGTTGGCCAGCGCCAGGATCTGGCCATTGCGGGCGTCCAGCACCACGGCAGCACCGGCCTTGGCCTGCTGGGCAGCCACGGCTTCCTTGACGGCCTGGAAGGCCTGGTACTGGATGCGCGAGTCGATGGTCAGCTTCAGGTCGCGGCCGTCCTGCGGCTCCTTGATCTGGTCGATGTCGCTGATGATGCGGCCGCTGCCGTCACGCACGACCCGACGGCTGCCCGGCTTGCCGGCCAGCGTGGACTGGAAGGCAAGCTCCAAGCCCTCCTGACCGACATGAGCCAGGTCAGTGAAGCCCACCAGGTGTGCGGCGATCTCGCCCTCGGGATAGTTGCGCTTGTATTCGCTGTCCTGACCGATGCCGTGGATGCGCAGCGCGGCGATCCGCTCGGCGGTGTCCAGATCGACCTGGCGCTTGAGGAAGACGAAGCTGCGGTCACCGTGGGTGAGCTTGGCCTGCAGATCCTGTGGCTTCATGCCCAGCAGGCGCGCGAGGTCCATCAGGCGCGGGTCGGACAGGTCCACGCGGTCGGCGTAGGCCCAGATGGAACGTGCCGGCAGGCTGGAGGCCAGCACGACGCCGTGACGGTCGAGAATGCGGCCCCGGTTGGCCTGCAGCTCGATGGTCTTTTCGTAGCGCTGGGCACCCTGGGCCTGCAGGAAGGGTTTGGAAGCCGTCTGCAGGTAGAACGCCTTGATGCAGAGCGCCGAGAACGCCACGAACAGCAGGGCGAACATGAAACGCGAGCGCCACAGCTGCAAACGCGCCTGCAGCAGGTGCGGGGCGGCGAATTTGACTGATTTGGGCATCAGCGACTTCCTCTCAGGTAAATCGTGCGCTCGGGGGTCAGCGCAATCATCCCCAGGTCCTGTCGGGCACGGGCGTCCAGCAGCGAGGGCTTGGCCAGCCGGGTGATCTCGATCTGCAGCTGGGAGAAGCGCACTTCCAGCTCGCGGGTCTGACCCTGGGCCTGCTCCATCTCGGTGTTCAGGCGCCGTGCACGGTTCTGGGCCGTGACCAGCAGCAGGGCTGCGATCATCAGCAGGACGGCCAGCACGATATTGATCCGGTTCAGCATCATGTCCGTGCGCTCCTCAATGCAGCACCGACGGCAGCCGTTCGGCCACACGCAGGATGGCCGAGCGCGCCCGCGGGTTGGTCGCCACCTCGGCCTCGCCGGGCAGGACGCGTCCCAGGGACTTGAGCAGCGGCTCGGCCAGCCATGCACCGGTCACGGGGTGACGCTCGGCATCACGGCCAGCGTGACGTGCGATGAACTGCTTGACCACGCGGTCCTCGTTGGAATGGAAGCTGATCACGGACAGGCGCCCGCCAGTGGCCAGGCGCCGCAGGGCGACGTTCAGGACCCGCGCGAGCTCGCCGCCTTCGTCATTGGTGTGAATCCGTAGAGCCTGAAAGGTGCGTGTGGCCGGATTTTTCGCCGAATTCTTTTGCCGCCGACGGATGACCCCCGCCACGAGATCGGCAAGCTGTCGTGTTGTCTGAATGCCCTGGCCGTCGGTCTGGTCGCGGCGAGCAGCAATCTCCTTTGCAATCGGAAAAGCAAACCGTTCGTCACCATCTCTTTTCAATACCTCGGTAATCTGTTCAACCGTGGCCTGCATCAGCCATTCATGCGCCGACAGGCCCACGGTCGGATCCATGCGCATGTCCAGCGGACCATCGCCGGTGAAACTGAAGCCCCGGCGGGGATCGTCGACCTGTGGCGACGAGATGCCCAGGTCCAGCAGCAGCCCGTCGATGTGCGTCAGTCCGTGCGCATCGAGCACCTCGTCCAGCGACGAGAAGCGGGCGTGCACGATCTCGAACCGTGCGTCACCGCTTTCCTGTTTCCATGCCCGAGCTGCTGCCACTGCTTCCGGATCCCTGTCCAACGCCAACAGACGGCCTTTCGGTCCGAGGGCCTGCAGAATGTGCCGGCTGTGCCCCCCGCGTCCGAACGTGCCGTCCACGTACACCCCATCCGGGCGGATGGCCAAGGCCGCGACCGCCTCGTGCAGCAGCACGGGCAGATGCGCCCCCGACGACAAACCCTCCCGGTCCATGTCCGCACCTCCTTCCATCGTTCAGAGGCCCGGAATGTCGCCCAAGTCTTCCGGCAAGCCGGCCGCAGCCTGCTTGTCCAGATAGGCTTCCCAAATCTGCTCATCCCACAGCTCGAAGCGGGTCAGGTCTCCGACCATGACCACCTTGCGATCGAGCTTGCCGGCCCGACGCAGGATCGGGCTGACCAGGATGCGTCCTGCACCATCCATCTCCCCGGTTTCTGCCGAGCCGATCAGCAGACGACGGATACGGTCGTCCTTGGAGGTCAGCACGGAGGCGATGTGCTCACGTACCTTCTCCCATTCCGGCAGCGGGTAGATCCGCAGAAGATCACCAAAGTGCCGGGTCAGCACGAGCTTGCGCACACCCTGTTCTTCGAGCACACCGCGCCACTGCGACGGGATCGTCAGACGACCCTTCGCATCCAGCGACAGCGGGAAGCTCCCTTCGAACATTGGCTTACCAACCCGGTTGATGAATGGGCGGCGGCGATGCCGGCCCGATCCGGACCAGGCTGCGCTGCCACCTCGACGGTGGTGGCGGGCCTGCGAGAGGTACGCCTTCGGTGAATTTTCCCACCGTGGCCCACCTTTTCCCACAAATCCCCACCAGATCGAAGAATACGAGGGGTTCCGGGCAGCGTCAAATCAGGAGAAAGTGTTTTTTCCTGCTATGACAATGACTTACAGAAGATCGCTCATCCTGGAAAAGCAACCGTCCGACCACTTTTCACGCACTTAGCGGCGTCACTGAAAGTAAGCCATCAACTAATTGGCAGTTATTTGCAACACTTCTACAACGATTGTGAAAAAACCGGGGGCGATCGGCGGTATTTCCAGCCGACGAACGGTCGTTGAAGCGTTGCCTTCCTGGCTAAAGAATGAGCCGTTCATGCGGCCTGTGGTGGCGCCGCGACCGATCTCGGCACGAAGACGACAGGCGACGCAGCCTTTTTGCCATGCGTCATGACAGCCTGTTTGCCCAGAAAACAGGCAAGGGTTGACAGGCGACGAGGCTTGCACCAAGCCGGACAATGCCACGAGGGGGCGTGGCCCAAGGCCCGGAAAAGAAGGGACGGAGCGGGTCTATAGGCCGGATTCTGTCCACCTGGGAAGGTGTGACGGTCATTCATCTGGGCCGACCGTTACCGGGCGGCTCTAGCCATCCACCCGCACGCTCGGGCGGGCGCCCTGTGCAGCCGAGGCTGCGTCGCGTGCCTACATGATGTTGCTCCGGATGGGGTTTGGCATGCCACGCCTGTCACCAGCCGCGCGGTGGGCTCTTACCCCACCTTTTCACCCTTACCCGGCAAGCTGAGCTGCCGGGCGGTCTGTTTTCTGTGCCACTGTCCGTCGCTTTGGGGCCAAAGTGGGACGCCGTCCCACTTTGTCCTTATGGCGCCTGGCCGTTAGCCAGCATCCTGCCCGCAGGAGTCCGGACCTTCCTCCGGGTTGCCCCGGCGACCGTCCGACCCGCTCCGGCCGGGAAT
>ERZ773233.1514-NODE-1514-length-13523-cov-7.825290_pt1 | contig 13523 bp, 9 predicted proteins | sample MGYA00580991_ERZ773233 | MGnify/ENA primary metagenome ERZ773233 (study PRJEB29015, sample SAMEA2738178) | human oral metagenome | biome: human oral; feature: human-associated habitat; material: saliva | place: China | collected 2161 ...
CTTTAAATTTCTTCGGAGCGTCGCCTAGCACGGGTACGTTGCTCTCGTAGGTGGAGGCGAGCTTGATCTTATATTTTTCCGCAGCTTGCGCGCTAAACACCATCGCCGCGCACAAAGCCAGCGCTGAAAATAGTTTCATTTTTTCTCCTTTTGGTTTTAAATTTACCGATTATAGAGTTTTGAATTATATTTTTTGATTAATTTTAAAATTTAAGCTGCCAAAATTTACTATACATGAGTAAAAACGTAAATAAATTTCTAAAATGTTACGAAAATTAAATTTTGCCGTTTGCGGATAAATTTGACGATTGTTGTCGACAAATCGGCGGCATTTGAGCGATACGACTCGGCGAATTTTGTTTGAGTGGGCAGCGGAAGTTGACACGTAGATACGGCTCTAAACTACTTTACGCGACACGTAAAAATTTAGCGGGCAAAATTTACTCGTAATTTTTTGGTTGCAAGATTAAACATTGGCGTAGCCTTAAGGCGTATTGCGGCGATTTTATAAGCTGTAAATGCTAAATTTAGGTAGCGCCGCTTGCGTTTGCAAAGATAAATCAGCAGGCAAATTCGCTGTGCGCTTTGGTAAATCGTCTGTACATTTTGGGCCGTATTTTCGCCGTCGCCGATTAAATTTAAGCGACAAATTTGGCAAGACGACTTTTTCGTTAAATTTACTATATAAATCTGTAAAATTTAAGCCGCCGAGTACGAAAAAGGCAAGCAAGTAGGTAAATTTAGGAAGAGCCGGGAACGTCGTTAGCGTATGGCGTATTTGGCTAGAGTATTTTGCGCGCGGCTTGTAGCTAGCTCCGGTCTTGTAGGCGTTTGCTGGCATTTTGGCAAAAAATATACGACAAAAACGACTTAATTAAATCCAAGCAAGCTTAAATTTCCGTTTGGATATCAGGCGTATTTTCGATCTCTTTGTCGCAAATCTCGCAAAAGCGCGCCAGTAGCGAAAATAGCTTCTGGGCGTTTTTTTCGCCAAGCCTAGCAAATACCCGCTCGCCCAGCTCGTCGCTAGCGTGCACGATAGGGTCAGCTACGTCGTGCCCTTTTTGCGTGAGACTCATCGCGCGCTCTCTTTTGTCAGCGCTTTGCTCGCCTATCTGCACTAGTCCTTTTTGGCGAAAATCCTTGCAGACGTTAAAAACCGTTTGTTTTGGTATGAGCCACTCTTCGCCGATCTTTTTTTGAGTCGAACAGCCGTCTTTTGCTAGCGTATAAAGCACCGCAAATTCGCTGTAGCTAAGCCCGGTTTTGGCGATCAGCGCGTTTGTGCACTCATTGAGCTCACTGATTTTTTTACCTAGGTCGTCAAAGTTATACATCGTTTTCCTTTTTTATTTTGGGCGAATTTTAGTAAAATCCTAAAATATTTTCAAGGTTTTTGGATTGACTTTTAGTCCTAAATTTTGCTAATATAGTAAATTTTAAGACTAATATCAAAGGAAATTTTATGAAATTCGGCAAAATTTTAAAGGCATATTTTTTATCGTTTGCGCTGATTTTCGTAGCGGCGGCACAGGAAAATAAATCAGCACAAGAAGTACTGCCGCAAAACAAGCAAAACTCGTCCGATCGGCAAACGCTCCAAACGGACGTAAAAGACGGCGACGCTCGCGAGCCAAGCGCTCGTCAAGATAGACAAAATCCGGACGCTGAGGAAAATCAAAACGGCGAAGCGATAAAGCTCACGGTCGTTTCGCCCAAAACCCAACGATTTAATCCGAAGCTAAATTTGCACGGCGAACTGGTCGCTAAAGACGATGTTGCCGTAGGCTCGGCGCTGCAAGGACAACAAATCGCCCAGATCTTAGTCGAGGTCGGCGAAAGCGTACAAAAGGGACAAATTTTAGCTCTGCTAGATAATGCCGGCGTAAAAGCGAAATTTGACCAGCAAACCGCCGCGCTAGAGGCCGCAAAGCAAAATTTAAACTCCGCTAAGGCTGCTTTTAGCGAATCTGAGTCCGCGCTAAAGCGAGCCAAAAGCTTAGCCGCAAAAAAGGCGATCAGCTCACAAGAACTCGAACAAGCAAGCGCGAAAGAAGCAAGAGCTAGAGCGACCCTAAACTCCGCAAAAGCACAAATCTCGCAGATAGACGCGCAGATCGCGGAGGCTAAAGACCAGCTCGGCAAAGCTAGCGTGATAGCGCCCGTTAGTGGCGTAATAACGGCCAAAAAAGCCCAAATCGGCGCGCTAACTAGCGGCGAGGCTTTGTTTAACATCGCAAAAGACGACGTCATCGAGCTATCTGCGGACGCGGATGCAGCCGAGCTAGCGCAGATAGAAGTCGGTATGAGCGCGCAGGCTCAAATTTACGGCGTAAAAGAGGCCGTAAACGGCAAGGTGCGGCTGGTGCCCGTGAGCGTGGATACGAGCTCGCGCCTAGGCAAGGTCAAAATTTCGCTAGACGGCGGGGCTAAATTTATCGGTTCGTACGTCAAAGCCGTCATCGACCTGCCCGAATTTAGCGCGTTAGCGCTGCCTGCGCAGGCGATTTCGTTTACGGACGAGGGCGCGTTTGCGACGCTAATAAAAGACGGCAAGGCGCAGAAGTGAAAAATCCAAACTGGACTTAGAGTAAACGGGCTAGTGCAGGTAATCACAGGCGTTAGCGAGGGCGATGAGGTCGCACTAAAAGCCTCCGCGCTAGTAAACGACGGCGAAGCGGCGCAAAGGGGTGTGGAGTGAAAATTTCGTCTTGGGCGATTCGCCATCCCGTCCCGATTATCGTGCTTTTTATCGCGCTTAGCTTGGGCGGCGTAGCGTCGTTTTTGCGCCTACCGATAAACGCAAACCCAAACGTAAATTTCCCTATCGTTAGCGTCACGGTCACGCAGGTCGGAGCGTCGCCTACGCAGCTGGAAAGCTCGACTACTAGGCGCATCGAGGACGCCGTGGGCGGGCTGGCGGATGTGAGGCACGTTAGCTCTACGATCTCCGAGGGTAGTTCGGCTACGACGGTGGAGTTTGCCATCGAGACGGATGTCGATAGAGCCGTAAACGACGTGCGAAACGCTATCTCGCAGATCAGAGACGAACTACCGGCCGGCATCGATACGCCGCTAGTAGAGCGCGTGGACGTCGAGGGCGGGGCGCTCGCATTTTATTCGGTAGGAAGCGTAAATTTAGACCAAAGCGAGATATCGCACCTGATAGATAACGAGATAAAAAGGCGGCTGCTAGCGATCCCGGGCGTACAACAAGTAAAGCGCCTGGGCGGCGTTATGCGCGAGATTAGGGTGCTTTTAGACCCCGCCGCGCTTAGCTCGCTAAAGATAGACGCTGCTTATATTAACAAGCAGCTCGCGCAAAATAACGCCGATTTGCCCGCGGGCAGGACGGTTTTAGACGGTGCTGAAAACAGCCTGCGCGTAACAGGTGGCGCAAGGGGCGTCGAGAAGCTAGCCGACACTCCTATCTGGTTAGACGGCGGCCGAAACGTCCGTCTGGGCGATATCGCTCGCGTTGAGGACTCGCACGCCGAACCTAGATCGCGTTCTAGGATGGATGAGCTAGAGACGGCGGGTTTTAGTATCTCGCGCTCAAAAGGCGCCAGCGATACGGTCGTGATAAAAAAGGTCGAGGAGGAGCTGGCTAAATTTACCGCAGAGCATGCGGAAGTAAAGATAGACGAGATATACACCTCGGCGAACGAGACTAAGCAAAGCTACGACCAAACGATCTGGATGCTAGCCGAGGGCGCGATACTGACGGTTTTGGTCGTGTTTGTTTTCTTGGGAGACGCGAGAGCGACGCTAGTGGCGGCCGTGTCGCTGCCTCTTTCGATCCTGCCGACGTTTGCGGCGCTTTATCTACTGGACTACACGCTAAACGGCATCACCCTGCTAGCTCTCATGCTAGTGATCGGTATACTCGTGGACGACGCGATCGTGGAGATAGAAAATATCAAAAAACACCTAGCTCTAGGCAAACGCCCATACCAAGCCGCCATAGACGCGGCTGATGATATCGGCTTTGCGGTGGTTGCCATTATGCTAACGATAGTGGCGATATTTTTGCCCGTTAGTTTTATCGGCGGAGGCATCGGGCAGTATTTTAGGCAGTTTGGTATAACCGTCGCGGCGGTGGTTTTGGCTTCGCTTTTGGTCGCGCGTTTAGCCACTCCGCTACTAGCGGCTTATATCCTAAAGCCCGAGGCCAAAGAGGAGCGCGAAGCGGGTAAGCTAAAGGCGGCCTATCTAAATTTGCTAAATTTAACGCTAGATCACCGTAAATTTACGCTTTTTACCGGCTTTCTGCTGCTACTCGGATCCTTTGCGTTAATTCCGCTTTTACCGACGGGATTTTTACCTCAAAGCGACGTTGGCAGAAGCAGCGTAAATATCACGCTAGCTCCGGGTTCTACGCTAGATCAGACCGACGAGAGGCTGATAAATTTATTCGCGTCATCAAAGAAAACCCTGCCGTTCGGTCGGTTTTTGCGATAGCCGGAGGCGGCGGCGAAACGTACAAGGGCGAACTGCTAATCACGCTAAAACCGCACAATCAGCGCGCCGTCACGCAAAAGGAGTTTGAAAACGAACTGCGGGCGGAGCTGGCTAAATTTAGCGATATGAGATTTGCCTTCGCTAACGAGATGGCAGCGCGCGATATCTCGGTCATCCTAGCGGGCGAGGACGCGGACGCGCTATCGCAAACGGCGTCGCTAATAAAATCCCAAACGAGCGGAGTTGCGGGCGTGAAAAACGCTCAAGTAAACGAACCGCTGCAAAAGCCCGAAATCCGCGTAAATTTAATCAAAAAAGAGGCCGCAAGGCTGGGCGTGAGCCATCAGACCGTTGGCGAAGCTTTGCGTATCGCTACCGTAGGCGACACGGACGCGGCGTCGGCGAAATTTGACCTGCCGGATCGCCAAGTGCCTATCCGCGTGAGCCTAGAGGAGAGCGCCAGAGACGATCTTGATGTTCTGCGTAAAATTTACGTCCAAAGCGCGACAGGGACGGCCGTGCCGCTCTCAAGCGTAGCCCAAATCTCGTATTCGCAGGGCGCGGCTAACATAGAGAGGTTTGATAAACGTCGTAAGATCGCCGTCGAGGCCGATTTGCAACCCGGATTTACCGTAGGCGAGGTTTTGGGGCAAATTCACGCCTTGCCCGCGATGCAAAATTTGCCTTCAGGCATCTCCTCGCCCGAGTACGGCGATAGCGAGTATATGAGCGAGATGTTTGAGCAGTTTAGCATCGCGCTTGGCTTTGGCGTGACGATATTTTTGTTGGTTTTGATCGTGCTTTTCCGCGACTTTTTGCAGCCTGCTACGATATTTATCGCGCTTCCGCTTTCTATCGGCGGCGCGCTTGATCTATCCGCTGTCATCGGCATCTTGATGCTCATGGCTATCGTGGGCAAAAACTCTATTTTGCTCGTTGATTTTGTTGTCGAAAAGCGCCTACGCGGAAGCGGCGTCAGGCAGGCTTTGCTAAGCTCGGGCGCGGAGATGGCGCGACCTATCGTGATGACTACGATAGCTATGATCGCCGGCATGGCGCCCGCGGTGTTTGCTAGCGGCTCAGGGGCCGAGTTTCGAGCGACGATGTCGGTAGCCGTGATTTGCGGACTGGCCGTTTCTACGCTGCTTAGCCTCGTTTTCGTGCCGACTGTTTACTCTATCGTGGATGATGCGAAAAACTTTCTCGGTAGACGTCTTTCTAAACTCACGTCCGTAACCGAGAAAGACAAGCAAAATGCGGTAAGGTAAATTAATTTAATAATATCCAAGACACATCGTCTCGGTTAGCTTTATGCGCTTTTCAAGCGGCGCAGGCGAGAAAAACGAGCACTTTTCGATGTAAATTCTGTAGTCGTAGTCAAGCCCGAAGTCGTCGTAAAATTTCTTTAAATTTATAAATTTTATCCCGCAAATTTCGCGTAGCTCGAAAAGCGGGTAGAGTTTGGAGCCGTTTTTGGCGACTAGATGCGAAGGCGCTAGAGTCGTAAACGAGCAAAATGCCGACGTGAGCACGAGTCCGGCTAGATCGCTACAGTGCGCGGCGGCCTCGCAAAATCGCGCGGGGATGCTTTTTTTATGCAGAAAAACTATGCGCGAGTTTTCAAATTTAGCGCAGATAGCGCCGCTCCAAAACAGATACGCATTGCCCGAAATTTCAGCATTTCGCGCAAATTCGCAGCCCAGAACGTAATCATCCAAAAACTCGTTTGGCGCAAGGGTGATTTTCATATTTTCCGTGCCTTTCTTGCGGGAAATTATAGCGAAATTTGCTTTTTTAGCCGTAAATTAGATAATATGCGCCCAAATTTTACAAAGGACGAAAATGAAAAAGGTTATCTCTACAAAAGACGCTCCGCAAGCGATCGGACCGTATTCGCAGGCGATCGAGGCAAACGGATTTCTGTTTATTTCAGGACAGCTTGGCGTCACGCCGGAGGGCAAATTTGCGGGCGAGGACGTGAGGACTCAGGCGGAGCAGTCAATGCTAAATTTAAAGGCGATTTTGGCTCAGGCGGGGCTTGGCTTTGAAAACGCGGTAAAAACCACGATTTTTCTAGCAGACATCGAGGACTTTGCGGCCGTAAACGAAATCTACGCTAAATTTTTTAGCGAACCGTACCCGGCTAGAAGTACGATCGCCGTTAAAACGCTGCCAAAAGGCGGTTTGGTCGAGATCGAGCTCATCGCAGCGACGAAGTAAAATTTAAAATCAAGGAAAAAAATGAAAAAGATTATATTTGCGCTCGCGGTCGTTTTGATCGCGGTTTTTGGAGTCGCGTTTTACGGCTCGTCTAAAGCTAAAGAGTCCTACGATAGAGGCGTGGCGAGGCTAACTAGCGAGACGCTGAAGCTTGGATTTTTCAATATAAAAGCAAACGCAGTAGAAAACGACTACGACAAAGGGCTGTTTAGCTCGCGCGCGGTGCTAAAGCTCGAGCTCACCGACGGTAAAGATCCGATCAAATTTGAAGCCAAAACGACGCTAAAACACGGATTTGCCGAGCTATTTAGCGGCTTTAGGGCTCATAGCGACGTGAAGGCGCTAACGCCCGAGGCTGCGCTCTATCTAAAGAAAATTTTCGGTACGGACGAGTTTTTAAGCGTCGACGCGCTGATAAAATTTGATAAAACCCGCGATGTGACGCTAAATTTGGCCGATATCAAAACAAATGAAGATGACTCTAGCTTTGTAATCTCAAAGCCTTTTGCAAAGGCGCAAATCAAAGAAAATAAGATAAAATCCCTAGAAATCGGTGTCGCAAAAGCGGGCGGCGGCGATACGGACGGCACGGATAAGATCGATATAGAAAACGCCTCCGCGCTCATCGAGCTTAACGACTTTAAGAGCTTTGACGATCTCATCTCGTTTATAAACATACAAACCGCCTACGAAAATATAGCTAAAATCGGAGTAAAGACCGATAAAATGAGCTTTAATAGCGCTAAGGGCTATGATTTTCCAAAATCGGTCGGCATTGCGGGCATGTCGTTTTTAGCGCAGATAAAGCAAAACGCGGACGCAAATCTCCTGGATACCCTTACCGACGCGAGCCTAGGGGCACTTGACGTGGATGGCAAAAAGGTTCTTGCGCAGCTAAATTTGAGCTTTGGCGAGAAAAACGTAAACAAAGAAGCGATGGCGATGTATGTCACCGACCCGAAAGAGTCGGCTCTTTATAAGATTTTGATGAGTAAGAACTACGTGATGGAGATTAAAAATTTTAGCTTTAAAAACCCGAACGGCAAAGAGCTAAAATTTAATGCCGTTGTCGATACGTCAGGGCTTGGCGCGGAAAGCAAAACGCTACATGACGACGTAGATATCCAAATGGCACTAAAAGCGGTCAAATTTGACGGCGAGATAAAAGTGCAGGCTGCGTCTATAACCGAGTTTTTGAGCGCGTATAAGGGGCTAATGGTCGATAGAGACTTTAATCAAATGATGGACGGCATCAAGCCTTTTGAGGAGCGCGTGAATTCGCTCTTTGTCAAAGATGGCGAGTATATGAGTGCGAAATTTAAACACGATGTCGGTAGCGACGATCTGCTCGTAAACGATAAAATTTCGCTCAAAGAATTTATAATAAGCCTAACGGCGAACTAAATTTGCCTTATTTTTAGCGGACGATTGCGCTAAATTTACTGCTTCGTCCGCTAAACGAATTTTGTTTTTGCCAATATATTAAGGTAAATTTCTGATAGATTAACTTTAACAAAACGTCCAACAAAAAATCTCTAAAATTTTTTACGCCCCCTTTTCCTTCAGCTTCTTTTAAGCATCTTGCTTGTATAATTCCAGCTCACGAATTGAGAAACCACCTTTAACTTTCACGTTAATAAAGCCTTTTCTTTTAATATCGTAAGTTTTAATTTTGAGTTAAATAAACAATTCTCTAATTTTTGAGAGTTTTTGAAACTAGCTCTTAAATTATGTTTTTTAAATTAACACTGTTAAACTAATTAGTCAATCTTTGAAATCTAAACAAGTGATCGATTGAGCCAATCTTTTATCAGGCTTTCTCTGGAAAGTAGATAAGAGATAAAAACTAATTAATAAAATTAAAGTTTTTTGATTAAAACTTCATATAAATTCTAAATCAATTAAATTTGATTTAGCTAAACGCTAATTTAGATTGCGTAAGCAATCTTAAACTTTAGCATTGCTTCTTAGCAAAGCTTTGCTTTGCGCTAAAGAAGGTTAATATGGAGAGTTTGATCCTGGCTCAGAGTGAACGCTGGCGGCGTGCCTAATACATGCAAGTCGAACGGAGATTAAGTAGCTTGCTATTTAATCTTAGTGGCGCACGGGTGAGTAATATATAGCTAACTTGCCCATTACTAAGGGACAACAGTTGGAAACGACTGCTAATACCTTATACTCCGTATCTATATAAGTAGGTACGGGAAAGTTTTTCGGTAATGGATAGGGCTATATCGTATCAGCTAGTTGGTAAGGTAACGGCTTACCAAGGCTATGACGCGTAACTGGTCTGAGAGGATGATCAGTCACACTGGAACTGAGACACGGTCCAGACTCCTACGGGAGGCAGCAGTAGGGAATATTGCTCAATGGGGGAAACCCTGAAGCAGCAACGCCGCGTGGAGGATGACACTTTTCGGAGCGTAAACTCCTTTTCTTGGGAAAGAATTATGACGGTACCCAAGGAATAAGCACCGGCTAACTCCGTGCCAGCAGCCGCGGTAATACGGAGGGTGCAAGCGTTACTCGGAATCACTGGGCGTAAAGGACGCGTAGGCGGATTATCAAGTCTCTTGTGAAATCTAACGGCTTAACCGTTAAACTGCTTGGGAAACTGATAGTCTAGAGTAAGGGAGAGGCAGATGGAATTCTTGGTGTAGGGGTAAAATCCGTAGAGATCAAGAAGAATACCCATTGCGAAAGCGATCTGCTGGAACTTAACTGACGCTAATGCGTGAAAGCGTGGGGAGCAAACAGGATTAGATACCCTGGTAGTCCACGCCCTAAACGATGTATACTAGTTGTTGCTTCGCTAGTCGAGGCAGTAATGCACCTAACGGATTAAGTATACCGCCTGGGGAGTACGGTCGCAAGATTAAAACTCAAAGGAATAGACGGGGACCCGCACAAGCGGTGGAGCATGTGGTTTAATTCGAAGATACGCGAAGAACCTTACCCGGACTTGATATCTAACAAATCATCCAGAGATGGAAGAGTGTCTGCTTGCAGAAATGTTAAGACAGGTGCTGCACGGCTGTCGTCAGCTCGTGTCGTGAGATGTTGGGTTAAGTCCCGCAACGAGCGCAACCCACGTCATTAGTTGCTAACGGTTCGGCCGAGCACTCTAATGAGACTGCCTTCGCAAGGAGGAGGAAGGTGTGGACGACGTCAAGTCATCATGGCCCTTATGTCCGGGGCGACACACGTGCTACAATGGCGTATACAATGAGACGCAATATCGCGAGATGGAGCAAATCTATAAAATACGTCCCAGTTCGGATTGGAGTCTGCAACTCGACTCCATGAAGCCGGAATCGCTAGTAATCGTAGATCAGCCATGCTACGGTGAATACGTTCCCGGGTCTTGTACTCACCGCCCGTCACACCATGGGAGTTGATTTCACTCGAAGCCCAAATACCAAACTGGTTATGGTCCACAGTGGAATCAGCGACTGGGGTGAAGTCGTAACAAGGTAACCGTAGGAGAACCTGCGGTTGGATCACCTCCTTTCTAGAGTACAACGAATATTCTCTCACAAGATATTCGTCAAAGGAAAATTTAGATTATTGTTATAAATAATCTACTCAATCGACCTTGTTTAGTTTTGAAAGATTGACGCAAACCTATAGGGGCCTATAGCTCAGCTGGTTAGAGTGCACCCCTGATAAGGGTGAGGTCACAAGTTCAAGTCTTGTTAGGCCCACCAGAGAATTTAATTGGGGAATTAGCTCAGCTGGGAGAGCGCCTGCTTTGCACGCAGGAGGTCAGCGGTTCGATCCCGCTATTCTCCACCATGATTAGTTTAACATCAAGCATACAAAGTCTAATTAGAGAACTTTTTATATAAGCTTTCTAATTAGACTTTAGGAAACGACTATCCTTCCAAATTTACGAAATTGCGTAAGCAATTTTGTGCTTTAGGTGGGTCAAGGGAGCGAAGCTCCTTGTCGCAAGCTTGGCTTTGCCAAGCCGAGAAGTCTAAATGTTATTTAGTTTATCATTGTTAAAAGTCACAATCAAGTTTTAATAAATAAAACAATTTTACAGGACTTGTTAAAGATTTAAAGATCTTGCTTATTTGCTTAATGCAGAAGTTTGACGTCACAAGATATCATAGGATTTAAAACTTACCTGGATATTAGTCAATGCTTTCCGTCTTAAAAGCTAGAGATTTAAATTTCGTAATAGATCTAAATTTGAGGCTTCATTATGAAATCTTAAATTTAATAGTTACCTTTAACAAGGAAGTGATGCGAATTAGAATATATTATATACTAATAAAAGGTAAGCTACTAAGAGTAAGTGGTGGATGCCTTGGCTAGTAGAGGCGATGAAAGACGTGCCAGGCTGCGATAAGTCTCGGGGAGCCGTCAAGGGGCTTTGATCCGGGAATTTCTGAATGGGGCAACCCAGTTAAGCTCGCATTTAATGTGAGTTTAACTACCTAATATGGAGCGAACGAGGGGAATTGAAACATCTTAGTACCCTCAGGAAAAGAAATCAAAAGAGATTACGCTAGTAGCGGCGAGCGAACGCGTAAGAGGGCAAACCACTAGTTTACTAGTGGGGTTGTAGGACTGCGATATAGACTAAACTTAGCTAATAGAATAATCTGGAAAGATTAAGCACAGAGGGTGATACTCCCGTATATGAAAGCTTTGTTTTACTTAGCAGTATCCTGAGTAGGGCGGAACACGTGATATTCTGTCTGAAGCCGGGTCGACCACGATCCAACCCTAAATACTACTACTAGACCGATAGCGCACAAGTACCGTGAGGGAAAGGTGAAAAGAACTGAGGTGATCAGAGTGAAATAGAACCTGAAACCATTTACTTACAATCATTCAGAGCACGATTCTTTATGACGTGTGATGGACTGCCTTTTGCATAATGAGCCTGCGAGTTGTGGTGTCTGGCGAGGTTAAGGAAACCCGGAGCCGTAGCGAAAGCGAGTCTTAATAGGGCGTTTAGTCAGATGCTGCAGACCCGAAACGATGTGATCTATCCATGAGCAGGTTGAAGCCGGTGTAAGAGCCGGTGGAGGACCCAACCCGCTGGCGTTGAAAAGCCTTGGGATGACTTGTGGATAGGGGTGAAAGGTCAATCAAACATCGTGATAGCTGGTTCTCTCCGAAATATATTTAGGTATAGCGTCATGTAGTAACACTGGGGGGTAGAGCACTGAATGGGCTAGGGCATACACCAATGTACCAAACCCTATCAAACTCCGAATACCTAGTGTGTAATCATGGCAGTCAGGCGGCGAGTGATAAAATCCGTCGTCGAGAGGGGAACAACCCAGACTAACAGCTAAGGTCCCTAAATCTCATTTAAGTGGAAAACGATGTGGAGTTACTTAAACAACCAGGAGGTTGGCTTAGAAGCAGCCATCCTTTAAAGAAAGCGTAATAGCTCACTGGTCTAGTGATTCTGCGCGGAAAATATAACGGGGCTAAAATGAGTACCGAAGCTTTAGACTTAGTTTTACTAAGTGGTAGGAGAGCGTTGCATTCAGCGTCGAAGGTGTACCGGTAAGGAGCGCTGGAGCGAATGCAAGTGAGCATGCAGGCATGAGTAGCGATAATTGGGGTGAGAATCCCCAACGCCGTAAACCCAAGGTTTCCTACGCGATGCTCGTCATCGTAGGGTTAGCCGGGTCCTAAGCAAAGTCCGAAAGGGGTATGCGATGGAAAATTGGTTAATATTCCAATGCCAACTATAATGTGCGATGGAAGGACGCTTAGAGTTAAGCAAGCTAGCGGATGGTAGTGCTAGTCGAAAGGTGTAGGTTAAGATCCAGGCAAATCCGGATCTTTTTAAGCCGAGACCCCACAGGCGTTTGAAGTTCTTCGGAATGGATAGCGAATTGCTGATACTGTCGAGCCAAGAAAAGTTTCTAAGTTTAGTTATAGTTGCCCGTACCGTAAACCGACACAGGTGGGTGGGATGAGTATTCTAAGGCGCGTGGAAGAACTCTCTTCAAGGAACTCTGCAAAATAGCACCGTATCTTCGGTATAAGGTGTGCCTAACTTTGTGAAGGATTTACTCCGTAAGCATTGAAGGTTACAACAAAGAGTCCCTCCCGACTGTTTACCAAAAACACAGCACTCTGCTAACTCGTAAGAGGATGTATAGGGTGTGACGCCTGCCCGGTGCTCGAAGGTTAATTGATGACGTTAGCTCTGCGAAGCGTTTGATCGAAGCCCGAGTAAACGGCGGCCGTAACTATAACGGTCCTAAGGTAGCGAAATTCCTTGTCGATTAAATATCGACCTGCATGAATGGCGTAACGAGATGGGAGCTGTCTCGAAGAGGGATCCAGTGAAATTGTAGTGGAGGTGAAAATTCCTCCTACCCGCGGCAAGACGGAAAGACCCCGTGGACCTTTACTACAGCTTGACACTGCTATTGGGATAAAAATGTGCAGGATAGGTGGGAGGCTTTGATCCATAGACGCCAGTTTATGGTGAGCCATTGTTGAGATACCACTCTTTTTTATTCTGATAGCTAACTAGCTTGAGTTATCCTCAAGTAGGACAATGTCTGGTGGGTAGTTTGACTGGGGCGGTCGCCTCCCAAAATGTAACGGAGGCTTACAAAGGTTGGCTCAGAACGGTTGGAAATCGTTCGCAGAGTATAAAGGCAAAAGCCAGCTTAACTGCGAGACATACACGTCAAGCAGGGACGAAAGTCGGTCTTAGTGATCCGGTGGTTCTGTGTGGAAGGGCCATCGCTCAAAGGATAAAAGGTACCCCGGGGATAACAGGCTGATCTCCCCCAAGAGCTCACATCGACGGGGAGGTTTGGCACCTCGATGTCGGCTCATCGCATCCTGGGGCT
>ERZ773233.1520-NODE-1520-length-13483-cov-5.113867_pt1 | contig 13483 bp, 9 predicted proteins | sample MGYA00580991_ERZ773233 | MGnify/ENA primary metagenome ERZ773233 (study PRJEB29015, sample SAMEA2738178) | human oral metagenome | biome: human oral; feature: human-associated habitat; material: saliva | place: China | collected 2161 ...
ATTTTTGTAATTTTGTCGATCATTTTTCACCCACTGGTGAAATTGGTCGTGGTTTTTGTTTGGTTTCTGTTCGGTTATTTTAATAATCCGCGTAAAACCGAACAAACCATTTTCACCCACTGGTGAAATTGGTCGTGGTTTTTGTTTGGTTAATAGCAAAAAGCACCCACCTAAAAGTGAATTATAACGATATTCTTTAGATTAAGAAACTATACCTTAAAAAGGCCTTGTTTCATTCTGGCAATTTTAGTCAACCCTATAGGATTAATATTGTTTTTAATATCCTGTTCGGTTTTAATTCTTTTAATTGACTCTTGCAATTCCCTAGCTTTCTCAATTGCGCGATAAATAATAGATCGCATCATCTTTAACGTATCTTCTATATTACGACACGCCCAAATAACAGCGAAGAAATGCTCTGGATTCCGCTTTTTGTTAGCGATCTTGACTGACTCCTCAAACTCTTTTTTGTATCGTATCTGTCGATTCCTAAACATAGGTAAAAAATTATCATCTCTGATAAGCTTGGATGCCTTACCCAGTCTCTTCCTTAATGTTATAATCCGTTTTTCGTCCACTTTAATGTGCTCCTCATACCTAAATAAATCATTCCTTGGGGAGACAAAAAGTCCTAGCAAAAAAACTAGGACTTAAAGTGAATTTTAGACGCTTTTATTATAGCTAATATAGTAATCACCGTCAACACATTTATAGTGGTTTTTACTACTTTTAAGCAAAATAAAGTGATATCTGATAAGATATAGATATGGATACAAATATTATATCGATTGTGATAAGCGTGCTTTTATCTCTAGGTGCAGCGGCACTTGCCGTGTATGGAATGCTTTCAAAATATAGAGAAGAAAAAAGAACTTCAGGTTTTACGACTTCTTATAAACTTGGATTTAGAGTAGGAGATGCTGCTGCAAAAACCATGCTCAAGCTCGTATAGAGAAGACTCAATTTATTTTAATTATCGTATAGGACTAATCATGGAGTTTACGAAAAAAGATTTAAATAAAACCATCTGGATTAGGCAGACTGATCAGGAGAAAAATAGAAGATGGTATCGTGTAGATGCTACAGGAAAAACCCTTGGAAGATTAGCGGTAGATATTGCTAAGAAGCTTATGGGAAAGGATAGAGCTTATTATTCTGATTTCCGAGATGCAGGAAGTTTCGTTATTGTAGAAAATGTTGAAAATATTGCAGTAACAGGAAAGAAGCTAACAGATAAGGTTTATTATTCTTATAGTGGATATAAGGGAAATTTGAAGAGTATTACTCTTGGAGAGCTTCTCAAAAAAAATCCTGGTAAAGCTTTGTGGTATGCGGTAAGAGGTATGCTTCCAAAAAATAAGCTTAGAGATCCTAGAATTAAAAGATTAAAGCTCATCAAAGGAACGACTACCAAATACGATAATTTTAAACCAATTAACCTTTACAAGTAATGACAAACAGAGAATACACTAACGCAGTTGGAAGAAGAAAAGAAACGACAGCAACTGTAAAGCTCTATGCTAAGGGAGCTGGAAATATCCTTGTAAAGACAGCAACAGGTAAAGAATATACACTTGCTGATTACTTTGGAGGGAATATTTACCTCTATAAGAATGCAGTTTTGCCTTTTACTACACTTGGTAATGATGTACTCAAAAAATTTGATGCAGAAATCAAGATTGTAGGAGGAGGAATTGCAGGACAGTCTGATGCAATTAAGCTTGCTTTCTCAAGGGCTTTAGTAGAATGGAATTCTGATTTGAGGCCTACATTGAAGCCACATGGACTTCTTAAGAGAGATCCTAGAGTTAAGGAAAGAAAGAAGCCAGGTTTGAAAAAGGCGAGAAAAGCACCTACTTGGTCAAAGAGATAATTTTTTTACTGGAGAAAAGACTGATCTTTATGGTTGGTTTTTTCTTTTTTCTCTTGAAAAAATATGAGGCTTTATCTATGTGAAGATGATTTTTTACTCTTTAGTATGAATAGTAATGAATAAGGACCTTATCTTATTTTGAATCCAAGGATCTGGGAAATGAACCCAAGCGGAACTTCTTCTTAATGAATATTCTCGTCTAAGATACCTAGAATCGGGAAATGTTTTTAGGGCTTTATCTTCGAATGATAATATTATTGCAACTTATATTAAAGATCGTATTAGACAGGGAAAAATGTTAGATGACAATCTAATTTTTGATCTTTTTAATATGTATTATCATCTTTTGGGCGATAAGGATTTGATTTTGGCAGATGGTTTTCCAAGAACGATTCCTCAAATGCATTATTTCCTCAGTAAAGAATATAAACATAAGAGAGATTATTTTGCAGTTTATTTTGATATTCCTAGGACTGTTGCAGTTCAGAGAATCTTGGAAAGAGCAAAAATTCAGAATCGTGCTGATGATCTTAATATGGATACAATTAATCAAAGGTTAGATCTTTTTGAGCAGGAAACAATGCCAGTAATTCAATACTTTCAAAGTACTGGAAAATTGATTACCATCGATGCTCAACAAACCGTAGAAGAAATCTTTGAACAGACAAAATCGGCACTTGCTGAGTTTTAAATCTTTCATAATACGATATAAGGTCCTGAAATCTGATTCAGGATTTTTTATTTTATCATAAAATAAAAAAAAGGCAAGGAGATAAAATGATGAAATAGAGAAAAAATAAGACAAATAAAAAAAATAAAGTATACTTGGAGTAGGAAATTTTATTCTACTATTGGTGAATATAATGACGAAGAGAGACTATATTACTACCTTTCTAGAGAAAGTAAAAGAAATCTGGGAACCAGCAAGAGGATTCCTTGTCCTTATGAGGTATAATATCTTGAATGAGGAACAGACAGAAGATCTTTTTCAGGTATTTAAGAGTGTTGTACAGAGTAGCTCTGATGAGATGAAAAAAAGGAAGTTACAAAGAGCAATTCTCGCAGTAGAAAATCTAAGAAATCAAGAAAAAACTGAAACTACATTGAATCAAGATCTCGATCAGATCTTATCCGAAATATAGTCAAATTAAAACGAAAAAATATTTTTTATTACTTATTCTTAGTAAAAATGGCAGATACTATTCAGATGAAGGACAAAGTTAATTCTACTTTAGAATATCTTAAAGATAGGAAAGAGGTGGGAGAGAAGGATCTTGAGATAATGAAAGAGGTTCTTTCTGATAAGGAAGCTTTGAAGCTTTTAGAAAAAAAATTAGAAGAGAAGGAATCTAAAATTCTTTCAAGTCTTTCTGAGGATCAGATGAAAAAGGTATATCAAAATCTTTCTCAGCAAGAGAGGCAAAATTTTGAAAAACTTTTTAATAAAATTTCAGTAGATAAAGATCAAAAGGCAAAGAAGGTCGAAATTCAGAGAGCAATTAAGGATAAAAAAGTCGAATTGGCTAAATTGGAAGGATGAATAAGAAGTGGTTCTACTTATAAGGTAGAAAACTTTAGATCGAAAGACGAATCTAAGGAGGAAGTAAAACTTTCTTCTAGTGAACATGTTTCTTCAGCGATTTCTGATCAGGAAATGGAAAATCTTAATAAAATTCTCTGAGGTAATTTATTAGTAGAAGAAAAGCTAAATAAAGTAGAAAAAAAGCTTAAATCAGATTTCAAGAAGGCAATTATTATGCTAAAGGAGAACTCAAATGTTTCTTTGATGGAAGTAATTAGAGCTTTCAATAAAGGTGAAATGTCAAAAGCAGAGGTAGAAAAGAGCTTTGCTAGAAAAGATAAAAAAGAATGGTCAGAAAAAGAAGTAGATAAACTTCAAAAGGGATATCTAGCATATCTTGAGGCGAAAAAGGGAAATCCTGATACTTCAAGATGGAATGCAGTAATTGGAACCTTGGAAACAGGATTGCTCAATTTAGGACAATCTCTTGATAAAATCATTGTAGAAAATGTTAGTATGCCGATTTCTAAAAAAGAAAGAAAGGCAGGAGAAAAAGAGTTCAAGAAAGAATTTTTTGCAGCAGATACAGGAGAGTTTAAAGACCTAAAGACTAATTATAGAAAAGAACATGAACAAGAACTTCAAGATTTGAAGCAATATTATGGCTATTCTGATGAGGAAATTAAGGAATATATCAATAAAAAAGCCTATAAACAGTACCTAAAAGAACAAGAAAAATTCTGAATTCAGAAATCAGATTTAGGGAAGTTTAGAGTATTAATCAATGCTCTAGAGGGGAAATCGGTAGAGGATAAGATTACAGCACTCTTAACCGATACCAATTTTGATGGAATGAGAAACCGTCTTGATGGAAGAGGAACTAAGAGAGGAAACCAGATTGATCAAGCGTTGATTATGGCTCAGAGAAATGGAAAAACAATGGATAATATCTCAGCAAATATTATAAATTATCTGAATAGTAAAGGAGAAAATATAGAATTAAAAACTCCATTTGCTGATTCTTTCGCTAAGTGGCTTAGTGCTGATATTAAAAATGCAATTAAAGTGCAGTCGGCTTTAATGGATTCTCCTGTAGATGCTGTAGATATTATGAGTTATGGACCAGATGCCCTTAGGCATTCTCTTGAGAAAACTACTTTTTATACTGAAAAAGAAGAAAATCAGGCACTTCAGAAGCTTGCAGGTTTGCCAGCAGGTTTGCCAGCAGGTTTGCCAGCAGGTTTGCCAGAAGATATAAAAGCTAAACTTATAACGGAGAGGGCAAAGTGGTCGCTTTCAGATTGGCAGAAGCTCAATGAGGCTTTTAATAAAAGTGAACTTACTTGAGATCAAAAGAAACAATTAGGACAAATAATCTCTAAAATAAGGGAGGGAGTTAATTTTTCAAAAGAAGAATTAAAAGGAATAGAAGATAAGATTGCAACTGATCCTGCTACAAAAAATTTGTCTGCTGCGGCAAGAGAAACTTTGATGGCTAATCTTTCTGGGTATTTACTCTCAAAAATGAAAGAGTCTGGAGCTAATGCTAAGGTGAATGGTCTTGGCATTGGGGTTAATATACCATTAAATCAGATATTGAAAGGACTTTCTTTTTCTCTGGGTACAGGAGCAACTATGGAGGGAAAGTCTTTTGCAGGAGTAAGTGTTGCTTGGAATACGGAAGTGGTAAAGTGGAAAGATGGAGGAGTTTCTGTTGGACTTAATGCAGGAACAACTTTGGGGCTTATCCCAATTTATGGATTTAGAGCGGGTATTGAGCAGGATGTTAATGCTAAAAAGGTACTTGGAAGTGTTGATCCGACCTCTTTGAAAACTTTCTCCGCAGGAGTAAATCTGACAATGATTGGAAAAATCCCATCATACGGAGCAAGTATTGGATTTGAAAAAAATCAGATTAAGGGTATTGAAAAACAGTATGCTCATATCAAAAAGGAAATTACTCCACTTATCAAGGAGCTTTTGACAAAAGAAGGAGATAAGTATCCAGATATTGCTCAGACGCTTCAAAGTCTTTTCAAAAAATCATCTAAAGAAGAAATCCAGAAAGCAACAGAAAATCTGACTTCAATTCTTAAAATGGTTCAAGATCAAGGATTAGATGCTGAACAGGCATCTCAATTTATCGGAGAACGATATGCAGAGAGTTGGAGAGATAATGCGATCCAAGGCTTGCCAAAAGGATGGAAATTTACAGGAGCTTCTCTGGGAATTCAATTTTTGGCTGGATTCTTTCCTATAGGAACATTAGGTGTAACGTTAATGAAATATAAAAACTTCTCATATGAAGATTCTCCTGAATCTTGGGCAAGATATCAGCAAAGGATTGAGCGTGGGGTTTGAGATGAGAAAGAGAAGAAGGTCGAATCTAGTGACTTTGCATTCATTCAGAAACAACTTGAAGCTTCAAATATCTTGAGAGGAGAAAAGATTGTTATGGATAAAGAGGGAAAGGTTCATCTGCCAAAATCTCTGATCAATAAAGAAGGCTTCACCGTAAGAATTAATAAAGATATGCAAAAATATCTTAAGATGAACGAACAAAAGACAGCATTTATTTTGCCAAAAGGACTTTCTTATCGTTTCTTAACCAATGCAGGAACAAATAAGGCTGGTGCATTGCTAGATATTGGGTATAAAAAGGGTGATGAGTTCGCTACTTTGACTACAGAGATGGTTCCAGAACAGTCGGAGGATTATCAGTTGGCACAAAAAATCTCTGCATTTAATGCTAAATTACAGACATTAGAGAGATTGAAAGACTATTCTCTTGATAAGGATGGGGTATTGTTCAAAAAAACAGATGAAGGATATAAAAAAGTAATGGCTGCTGATGGATTAGCAGTTAAGATTGATGCAACGAATGGGTTGAAATTTGATGGTGAAAAGGTTGAAACTGTAAAGACAGGTGGTTTGCAAATTATTAATACTCTTCCATTAAATTCTAAATCTCTTGAAACGCTTAATGGTGAGGTTTCTACTACCCTTAAAGGACTTGAAAGTCGGTTAAAACAGATGCGAAAGGACAAATCTAAAGCTTATAGAAAAGTTGCTGGAGCATCGAGAGTGGAAAATATTATAGAAACAGCTAAACCATCTACAGTTGAGAATACTACGGATGAATCATCTACAGTTGAAAAGAATACAGAAACTACTGAAGAGGTAGTCGAGAACTCAAAAGCAGATACAATTGTTGATGCTAAGGATAAAAAAGGATATCTTCTGGCGGCAAAGGAGTTGCTCCAGAAAATAGGGGATAGTGAGCAAACAAATTCATTGCGTGAAGCTTTGAAAATTACTGGAAAAGATAAGAATGAACATTTTGAAAATCAGCAGCTTGCTCATCAGGTAATCGATCAGATTAAGGTTATTATGGCAGAAATTGATCCAAAGTTAAAAGATTCAAATAAAGAGATCCAAAATCTGACCAAGGTCAGAGATAGTCAATTTAAGTCTAAGTCAGCTTTACAAGCTTTTACAGGAGTTGAGGGTGTGGATTACGCACAACTAGCTGGAAATTTGGACTTAACGAAGTCTGGAACCAAGATGAATATTATTGGATTTACTGCTTTCTATAGAAAGGGGGTAAAACGTACTGAGAGGGGTATGGGACTCACTCCTTATGGTCATACTAATGTCCTAGGTCAGACTTTTGATCTTCCTGATTCATCAAAAGAATCTGCAAAAAACTGGATTATTAATAATCTCAAAAACCATCCAGCCCAAATGCAGACCATATCAGAAAGCTTAGGAAAGGTTGCCAATGGTTCTCCAAATGGGGTAAATAACAAATGATTCCTTACAAATAAGGCCTTACTAACTTTATTAGAGAAAGGAGAAGTTGATATTGGTGTTGACAATTGAAAGAAAATTAGTATTACTAGTGTAAATCCAGTAGCTTATTTTCTTGCAGAGTGTGCAAATCAGTCTATTGGACTTGAGCTTTGAAATCTAAAAATAGAAGAGGCTCCGCAGATTACGCTTTCAGAAGGAAAAATGACCTACAATACTGGAGAGAATCTAGCAAGAGCTAGTGCTGAGGGAAAAAAATCTAATTGGGGATTTGGTTTCGGTGGCGAGGAAAAGAAGAAAGAAGAGATAATTGATAATGGTTGAGGTTCAGAGCCACAATCAGGAAATAACAATAATAGTTGAGGTTCAGAGCCACAACCAGGGAATCCAGAAACAGGAACACCTCCTTCCGATGCAAAACCTCCTATTGACGAAGGGGGGGCTCACAAGCCGGTTAATCCAGATACAGATGTCCCAGATCCGTTCTAACGAAAAATATTAAATACTTATTTACTTTCTTTTTGAGAGAAAAATGAAAAAATTAGCGATGACTTTGTTTACATTATGAGTATTTTGATTGTCTTTTGCAACTGCAGGAAATGTGCAGACAGAAGTACTGTCTTCTCCTTACTCACAGTGTATCCCGACTCAATCTAAAGATGTAAATTATTATATTCCAAATACGAGTGTAACTTTTCAGCCTTATGATGACTTTTGGCTCAAAAATCCTGCAGTTCTTGTTGCATCAAAGACAAAAGTTTGAATTTGGAATGTAAATTGAGTAATTTCTCAGTGTAAGGATTGGTATGCATTGAGTAATATTTTGCCATGAAATAATGTGAGAGCTTTGTTTTTGCAGAACTCAGATGGATGTAAATTTTCTAAGCCTAATTATACAAAAGAAAATGATCCTAATAGATTAGATGCACAAATTCACTATTCTCTTGCATATTGGACATTAAATAATACTTCTTCAAACACTTTGAAAGCTCGTTTTGCATATACTACAAAAGCAGGATATGATTCAACCCCAAAACAATATACTTGTTATCCTTCTAATCAAGTTGTTTCTTCTCCTTCAGAATGTCCAACTTCAACTGTTAAGTATCAAAAAGTAAATAATGATGCGGAGTATCATAATTGAGAATGTCTCAATTACAGAATGTTTTGGTGTGGAGATGGTTTATTAAATAAGCCAGATTGAACAACAGATTATACTAATGGTTCAATTTCAGAGCAATGTGATCCAAAAGACCCAAACAAAACAGGTTGGGGAAGTGGAGGTTGTGATGCTTCATGTAAGCCAATCAATACTCCAGTAGAACAGCCAAAATGTAATAGTCAATATAACGGACAGACCGTAGATAATCTCGTTGCTGGTCCTCATCTTTGTTCAGTAGGAACTTATGCAGATTTTAAGTTCAATGCTGATACAAATACTTGGACTTGGACCTGTAATGGAGTAGCTGGGACAACTCCTGCACAATGTAGTGCAAAGAAAAAGCCAGCTCCAGTAGAAGATCCAAAATGTAATAGTCAATATAACGGTCAAATTCATTATAATAAAAACTACCCTCAGGCTTGGCTTAATTCAGGGATGCCACTTTGTAAACCAGGAGAAGTTTTCTCATTTCTTGGACCAGATGCCAAGGGTGTCTATACTTGGGGATGTAAAGTAGGAAACAAAAAAACTGAATCAAATGAGTGTCAGGCGAGAGAATTGCGATGTGGAGATGGAATCGTTCAGCAGCAGTATGGAGAAGAATGTGATCCAAAAGCTCCTATTCAGCCATCTGATAAGATTTGTAATAATAAATGTAAATGGGAAAATAAACCTGTTTATGATCTTGCGCTTACCAAAAAATTAGTAAAGAGCAAGAAGAAATATGAGCTTGGTGATTTGGTAGATTTTACCATTACAGTATACAATCAGGGAAATCTTGCTGCCAAAAATATTGAGGTAACAGAATATATTCCAGAGGGATTGATCCTTGAAGATGCTAAATGGACCAAAAACGGAGATAAAGCTACGAGAATCATTACTCAGACCATTCAGCCAGGTCAGAAGCTAGACCTCTCTCTAACAATGAGGATTTCAAAATCTTTTAAGGGAACGAAAATTCTGAATAAAGCTGAGATTAGTAAAGATAACTCAGGAGATTATGGAACTACTGATAAAGATTCTACTCCAGATCAGAACCCAAATAATGACTGTATCGTAGGAGAGGACAATCACTATATCGATGGTGATGGAAAGAAGGGTGGAGACTGTACTCCAGCAACTGATGAAGATGATCATGATGTTGTCCCTCTTATCGTAGAACCAGATACTCCGATTGTTCCTCCTTTTATTGAGAAGGAGCTTGAAGGAGATAAAAATCATAAATACAAGGTAGGAGAACTCGTTGGATTTAGAATGCCATTCGGAAATACTGGTTCAAAAACAATCTACAATGTAAGTATCAAAGACTTCTTGCCACTGAATCTTGAGTATGTAAGTAGTGAAATTCATGGAGTAAGTCCATATACAAAAGGATTATATCTGAGCGGAGGGGTTCAGGTTCTAGAATATTCAGGATTTGATCTTGCTCCAGGTCAGAATGGGTACCTTCTTTTGACAGGAAGAGTGCTTTCTGGTCATCAAGATGCGAGAGTAAACTGGGTTGGAATCTATGTAAATAATATTCTTGTTGATCATGATGATGCGACCTATCATCCAGCAAATAGGGCGGTAAAGATTGAAAAAACAGTAGATAAAAATCAGGTTTTCAGCGGAGAAACAGTAGAGTTTACGCTCAAGGTTTCTAATCTTACTGGAGAGTTTGATACGCTTAAGGTGGTTGATACCTTGCCAAAAGGACTTGTTTTCATCCCAAATACCCAGTTCCTTACAGGGCAAACAACAGAAACTACAGTAGTAAGCTTTGCCACTGGAGTAAATAGCCAGGGATTGACGACACTGACTTGGGAATTAAAGTTTCCAAAAGGATTCAAAAAATCAGATTCTTTTCTTTTGAAATTTAAGTCAAAGCTCGTAGAAACCTCAAAAACTAAATATACCAATATTGCTTGTGTCTTTAATCCAGATGATCCAACAAATCCAAATTGTGATCCTGAGGATGTTATGCCAAAACTTGAAGATGTTCAGTTAAAGATCAAGAAATATGTAAGTACTGCTATTACAGGTCCACGAGAGGATAATAGACTCAATATGAATAATGGAACTGCTTATTTTAAGCTAGTAATCTCTGGTGCAACAGCTCCATTGACAGGATTTAGAGTGACAGATAGAATAGAAGGAAATCTGACTTTTGATACTGGTTCATGGCTCTTGCCTGATAATGCCTTTACGGGAGTGATTACTTTTTGAGCCAATAATGCCAATAAGCCAGCTTATACTATTGTTCCTACTGTTTCATGAACCCAACCAACAGATATCGTTTGGAAAGTAGAGATGAATAGTGGTTACTTTATGTCTGGTGATGCACTTACCATTATCATTAAAACTCAGAAAAAGGGAGATCAAAAAAATATTGCCCATGTTTACTATCCTAAGCCAGGAGGTAAAGAAGGACACGATGAAGATCCTGCAGAGGTTTATTATACAAGTTGAACCCCAGGAAGACCATGAGGTAATGAAGGATATAGTGGTGGATGACGTTCTTATTGTGGAGATTGAAAACAAAATGGTATGGAGTTTTGTGATTGGTGAGGAGAACATCAAATTCCAGCAGATGGTCAGCTTTTTAAGAATGAAAGCTCTTCTAAAGATGTTAGATATGCAGGATACACATGTACTACACAATGTACTCTCGTGAATTCTTGAGGACAACTCCCTGCTTGTTTTAATGTGCAAAATGGATCTATCTCTATTATGAAAGGAGAGATACTTCCATTCTACTGGAATATTGAAGGAATGTTAGGTAAGCGTTCAGAAACGGAAAAGATGGATTATATTAAAAACTCATTCTTTCTTTCTAAAACAGATAATACTTGTGAATTAAAAGATCTCTGAAAAATTGATCTTAGAACTATGCAATGTACTTTTGCAGTGTATGGACCAGGAAAGGGAAATTCAAAAGTAGTTTCCGCATTCACGACAGATTGTATCAATGTTGATGGTTGGAGTTCATCAAATGGAAAAACATATCCACTTATTCAGTCTTTTATTGATCAAAATAAAAAAGGTTGGTTTGGTGGTAGTATGCTTGATCATTTAGGGAAAACGAAGAATGTCTTTGATTCTCTTGATAATTGGGAGTATCCAACACTTTTGCCTCTCTCATCAAAGTTGATTATCTCCAATTTTGGGACATCATCTGCGCGTCTTCTTATAGGAAAAGGAACTCAAAGTTTGTCTAGTCGTGATATTCAGACTTTTGGAGAATATAAACTCTCTTTAGAACAAATTGATTACCAGACTTGTGTAAGTTCTACTGATGGAAAAAATAATTCAACATATAAACTTTCTACTAAAAAAGATGGTTATAAAAGAGTATGTGAAGTTGACTTTGCAGTCACAGATCATTATCTGGTCCAAAAGAGTCCGTATGGAGAGGTTTCTGCTTCTACACCGTTAAAAAATTATCAAACGAAGAGAGGAGAACCATTGTTTGATGCTAATAAAAGTGAAAATGCCTCAAATTATAAGGTTCCAGCTTCTTTATCAAAGACCTATGATAGATTTGTAGCGAAGTATTCAAAACTGGCTAAAAAGGTTAAGGGCAATCTCAAAAAGGTTCCAGGAAAGTCAATTTACTTCGTAGAGGGAGACCAGCAAATTGATCTTCAGAATATGGGAATTGCTACGGATAAACCGTTTACCTTAATTGCTAAGAATGGAGCTGATATCCTGATTAAGGGTAGTCTCTATTCTAATGCAATGATTATGACAAAAGGTCACATTATCTTTGATGCATATAATGCATGTAATGGAGAGCTTAATAAGTATGGTCATGCAGGACAAATGGTAAAGGGAATCTTCTATGCTGAAAAGGGATTTCGTTCTTCAAATCATAAAAATCTGAAAAATACTGCTGAGAAGCTTTCAGAAAACGAACGATGTAATTATGGAAACTTGCATATCAAGGGAGTTGCTATCGGAGATCTCTCAGATGTTGTAAAAAATAGAAGATCTGAACTCTATACTTGGTTTAAGTGAAATGGAGGAGGGAAATCTCCAGCAGAAAAAAGAGATATTGTGATCAATGGAGCTTCCGTGCTTGTAGAATACAATCCAAGCTTGCGAGGAAACTTGCCTCCAGGTGCAGAAGAATTCAATAAAGCATTGTCAGTTTATAGAAAATAAGTCTTGAAGTCAGGAATATTTTATGTCTTTAGACTTCTTACTACTTATAAAAAAGCAATACCTTAGAATACAAGGGAAAAGTAGAGGATAAAACTCTGCTTTTTTCTTTTTTTAGTAAAGAATGGGCTTTTTTCTGAAAAAGACTTGCTTTGTCTAAAAATTTTACTATAGTGCAGATGAATCGTTCTCTATTTTACTTTGAAAAGTAGGAGAATCTATTTGCTTTTTATTCTTTTATTCGCAATACGATGGAACCAATGGAATTAGGGTATGAAGATGCTATGATGGCAGGTGCTGGGCAGGGAGTTATGAGCTCTGGTCTAGAAGTGGTGTCTGGTGTTTTTATGGTCTTGATTTTGGGATGTGTTTTACTAATGCTTATTTCTCGATGGAGGATTTTTCAGAAAGCGAAGCTTCCAGGACGAGGAGCGATTATTCCGTTTTACAACATTTATTTGGTTTTAAAGCTTGCAGGAAAACCAAATTGGACTTGGTGGTTGCTTTTCCCTCCTGTACTTTGAATCTTAATGATTGTAGCTCACTTTAAAATCGCTGAAAAATTTGGAAAAGGAACAGGTTTTGCATTAGGACTTTGGTTTTTGCCAGTTATTTTCTATCCTATTCTTGCCTTCTCAAAGGATGTAGAATATCATGCAGAGGCATAGTCATATTCTCAATCAAAAAAAGTCTGATCTCTTCGTGGGGTCAGATTTTTTCTTACTTTATAAGGAACTAAGAAAAAGCTTTTTACAATTCATTTCTTGATTTTAAAATGTAAAAAATCAGGCTTCCTTTCGTTTTTCTCGCCCAAAAACTTCGTAATAATGCTAGACACGAACAAATGAAATTGTATTTTTTAATTTTTCTCTTGATTTTAGTGAGGAGTTTTGTATATATTGTGTCATTGCATTGACGATTTATCTTTAGATTTCTGGAAATATCAAATGCCAACGATTAATCAACTTATTAA
>ERZ773233.1522-NODE-1522-length-13464-cov-3.433664_pt1 | contig 13464 bp, 15 predicted proteins | sample MGYA00580991_ERZ773233 | MGnify/ENA primary metagenome ERZ773233 (study PRJEB29015, sample SAMEA2738178) | human oral metagenome | biome: human oral; feature: human-associated habitat; material: saliva | place: China | collected 2161 ...
AAGCAGGAGTACCTATCCCGCAACAGATTGCTGTAAACTCTACAAACATAGGCATATCAGAACTACTCAACATACAGCTTAAGTTCTTTGAGGATATTTCAGGTATTCACGGAGCATTGCAAGGTAAACCTGGATATAGTACAACAAGTGGTTCGCTTTATGCACAGCAGGCACAGAACGCAACCACAACTCTGTTAGACCTACTCGAAACATTCAGCCAATTTATTGTGGACGGTGCTTACAAGGACGTTAAGAATATGCAACAGTTCTACGATGGCAAACGTGTATTCAACATTGCAGGCAGGAGTGGGCAGATAGTTGTCTACGACCCTAAATTAATTCGAGACGTTGAATTTGATTTGAGCATAGTAGAAAGCACGTCTACGCCAGCATTCAGACAAATTGCCAACGATTTCCTAATGCAGATTTGGCAAAGTGGACAAATTAATTTGGAACAGTTACTCGAATATGGAGACTTCCCATTTGCCGACGAACTGTTACAGAGTATAAAAGCACAGAAAGCAGAAATGCAACAGCAAGGAGGAACACCGAACGGACTACCGCCCGAATTACAACAACAAGTTCAACAAGGTGCAGATATGGACGCTGTAAACAAGGGTTACAATATGCTTAAAGCCTCATAATAAAAACAAAGGTTGCGATTATGCAACCTTTGTCGTTTCTGTTTATAACACCGCAGTTGGTATATATGTCGAAAAATCAACCTCTCTTGGCAACTTTCCGCCTTTTCTTATCATATCCGCGAGCAGCCGTTCTGCTTCCTCTTTCTCTATTACTCCATTAGATATACCATAATACAGAAAGTCCACGGTCCCCACATAACGAATTCCGTTATCTGTACAATAATCCCTTACATCTTTAAAGTTACTGCTACCAACAACATTATTAGAATATCTGCAATATGCCATACAAGCACTTTCTCCCTTTCCAAATCTTTTTGTAAGTTTGGCATATTCTCTTATCATTTCTGCATTTTGTGGAAAAGACATTAAGACTATCTTTTTCAAGAGGTTGATATTATTATCCAATTCGTTTCTTGTCTTCTTGTTAATCTCATCATGAACATTATCTAAGACAACACATTCATAAAGAGGAACAAGGTCTGCGAGTAGAGAGAGACAGTTCGCCTTAGAAAAGTTAATTATAACATCAGCATCTAATACAATCTTCTCCATCTTGAATTTTATTTAATAGTTCTTCATAGTGTCCTTCCGAAATAAGGTCCTTTTCATAAAGTATTCTTGCTTTCTCTCCGTAATCGCCTATTGTCAGAAAGTTGTTTCCAGGCTTATAAAGCGTTGTGTCGTAACCATACTCTATTGCAGTCTGCAGGGGAGACATTTTAATAAATCCCTGGAATACCTCTTCGCTAAGAAATCCCAACTCTCTCAATCGATAAAGCATAGCAGAACGAGAGACTCTAAAGTATTGCTCCAACCTCAACACAACCGATAATGGAACGTTACCTCTCTCCAAAACTCTTTCAGGCATCATACTTACAATGCCTTCTGTAGGCATTAATAATGCAGCAGCAAAACTATCAGCCGTTCTCTCTGTAACAGAACGACCATCTTTCATACATATGTGTGGTTGCGGACTTTCATCATAGTACAGATGGTAAAGTTCGTGAGCTATAGTAAAATGCTGTCTTCCTTTAGGAGTATTGCTGTTTACAAGTATAAACCTGTCATTCTCAGGAGAAAGCAACGATAAGCCACAAGCCTTTTCAGACATAGGAAGATAGACTGTTAAGATATTATTCTTTCTAACAATTGTCTTGACATCTATTGCCTCCGTAGTATTCAATCCTACCTTTAGCCGAAATATATTCGCTTTTTGTTCTATGGTCTTCTTGTTAATCCTCATTCCCCTTTAACAGTTGGTTCATCTTCAAGTAGCTGTTTACTATCCCTTTGAATTTGGCTATTTGCTCAATATCTTGCGACTCAAGATTGTCTACTCTAAAAGCACAAGTAAGTACATTCTTAAGTTTCTCAATATCTTCCTCAAATAGCATGTCAAGCTCACAACCTAACAATTCTGCTGTCTTTTCTAAAAAAATCAACGGCATATCTCTTAAACCTGCCTCATAGTTGGCATAGGCAGACCGTTCTATACCTAAAAAAGTTGCAACATCACTTTGCGTAAACTTGTTGGCTTCACGCAAAGTTCTGATGTTTCTACCAATAATCTTATTCATAAGTTGTTTGTTTGTCGTGGCAAAGTTACATTAATATTTTTGATTTTACAAATTTTGCCACATATATATATCATTTATATGTGTCATATTTACCATATTATGCCACAAGTACAAATGAGTTTTCATAAACCCATCGAAATCGATGTCTTTAAAATCATACATACCTCCTATATTGTTGCTTCTGACAAAACCCTTTTGTGTGTCTTGCTTTCAGCAGTACTCTTTATTGTTGATATTATCTTTGGTATCTCCATTTCATAGTAGCAAATATGCAACCCTATTGCTCGTGTCATCAACAAGTCATCGTGTTTGCCAACGATTGCACCAAATGCACCGTTTTTCTTACGCTCATAAAACAGGTACTCGTCAATACAACGTTCGTCTCTCTCCACGTACATTTGTTTTCTTATCACCTTTACAAGCGTTGATATAATCATCGGCTTTGTAGATACGTTCGTGTGCCAGCCGTAATGCTTTGGCGCACCCTCCGCAATAGCCTCCGCACTTTGCTTGCGTGCATAGAGATTTGGATATACATCTTTTATTTGGTCTAATATAAATGGGGCTTGCACACCGTCCACAACCCTATCTTTGTCCTTTGTCTCAAGTGTATTGCTCTCTATAACCAATAGGGCATTATCATAGTAGGCAGCTATCTGTGCAGATTTCCACGCAAGTATATCCATATCGGTGTGTCCATACCATTGCGCAACAACAGACGGCTTATCACCGTCTATCATATAGAACCTGTCAAATACGGTTATAACAGAGTAGTCGGCTTTTGCAGAACGCCCACCAATATCAACAACAACAAGATATCGGTTTGTAACTCTTTCATTTGCCCATATTTCAGGTTTCTTCCATATCCACAAGCAGCCCTGATTATCCTCTATGAAGCGCAAGCCTTTGAACGCATCCTTGCCCTCGTCTCCATCGGCAACCATGTCGCCAACAAATTGTGGAGGGCAGCAAGTCTTCTTTAATTTTGCTACCAAATACTTGTCAAATACTCTTGTGCCTGAATGTACAAACGCCTCCACATCGTCAGACGGATATTCAGATGCCATTGTAGCGTGGTCGGGTTTTCCTTTGCGTTCTTCCACGTACCAGTGTATAGCTTCGAGAGTTGCACCAAGTTCCCACAGATACCACAAGTATTTGCCACTCTCTTCACGTTCGTTGCTAACATTTGTGTTATTTCTATTCTTCCATAGCTCGATAGCAAAGTCCGCCTTTTCGCTTTCACTCTTAAATGGCAAGCTGTATATGTCTATGTCGAACCACGAAATAAACAATGCCTGGAATTGTGATACCCCTTTCTTAGCAGCGTCATATTCACGCTGGAAGAAGTTACCTGTACCATTTGCCGTACTTTCGTAAACTATCATCGTGTACGGCTTTAGCTGGATACCTGAACAAGCAGACCGTACTATGTCTTCAGGTTTCTTTCCATCTGTAGTTTTCCAAACACCTACTTCGGAAAGGTGTACTAAGTTGTAATCACCACCACGGCAACTATCAGGACGTTCGGCTGTACCTATTTTTATTTTACAGTTTCGTTGTGGCACTCTGTATATCGCCCCCGATTTACCTACTCCAACAAGTTTAGGTTCGTTAGCGTTGTAATACTCTCCTATCTTGTGTAGCATCTTTGTCGGATATGCTTTAATCATACGGTCGAACATATCCTTAATTTCGTCTGATGCTGTACCTTGATGTGCAATGATAAGAGAGTTTAAGCCTACCTTGTGAACAAGCTGCAACCACGCCATATACAGCTGTGAAGTAGTAGAGCCACCCCATTGCCTGGCTTTCAACAATATAAGGCGTATAGGTTTATTTGCAAGGCGAAGTTCTTCCAACTTCTCTACAAACCTGCGTTGTGGACGTGTCAGCCGAAACAAAACATCTTCGCCACCACCTTTATTTTTGATGTACACAAGCAAGGCTGCCCAAAACGCAAAATCGTACTGTATGCGTATGCGGACAATCTGCTCTATGATTTTAAGCCTGTTTTCCTCCGTGTACTCCGTATCCATTTCCTTTTCGCAAAACACTTTCATAGACTTGTGTTTTACGATAAGTTTAACAAGAGGAACTTTCAGCATTCCCACAGGTAGATACTGTGTAGGTAAAGGGTGGTCTTTTATAACTACCTTTTTTCTTTCCCCTATCGACCCTTCACCTGTAATAGGATTGAACGTGCGGTTATTTTTGGCACACCGCCTTTCGTCTTCGAGCAGGAGCTTCTTTACATCGCCACTAAGCTTTGCTTGTGGCTTGCCCGTCTTCGTTCGTACCATTTTGATTTAATCTTACTTATAATAACCTTAATAGAACCCTCCGTAAGGTAGAATTTTGGTGCAGGCTGCCTAACTACTTTAAACATTATCTTTGTAAGACTAAGTGTTGGATATTTCTGTTTCATTATAGTTGCTCGCCTATATATTTCAAAAAACATATCACGCTTATTCTTACCCATACCAAGCAAGGTGTCGCCTTTCATAATCTGCAAAACAACTATTAATGCACGCTCTTCACTCACCCAAAAGCGGTCAGACGGACTGTCTGCCATTTTTCTATAAATTTCCTCCGAACAAATAAACTTTACTTCTGATATAAGCTGATGATAAAGCCGTAATAGATTATTATTGCGCTCTTGTTCGTATTCAAATACACTCCCAAAGTTTTTCATAAAACACCAATATAAATAACTATCTGTTATATTGGCACTTGTTCCCAACTACAAAGATAATGTTTTGTGTTAATACTTAAAAGTATAACTATTAATAATGTGTCTATTTTTGCGCTATCAACTACAAAATATTGTTTTACAATGGCAGAAGAACAAAAAAATACCCCCCAAAGAAACAAGCGCGAACTTTTTATGGAGCGTTTGAAAACCAAATATCCCGATGACAATTTCGATGACGAAGAAGTGTTATATGGTAGACTTGGCGAAGATTACGATAACGCAGAGAATGAAATCGCAGAATATAAGAAACACGAAGACGAATTAGCGGGTATGTTTGCTGCCGACCCACGAAGTGCAGGCTACCTTAATAGTTGGCGTAAAGGCGCAGACCCTGCAGTAGAGCTTATTCGTATGTTTGGCGATGATGTAAGAGAAGCATTAGAGGACCCCGATAAGCAAGAAGCATTAGAGGAGGCACACAAAGAATACCTCAATAAGGTTAGCAAGTCCAAAGAGTTGGAAGATGAATACAGCAAGAATTTAGAGATATCTTTAGAAGAGTTATCTAAATTTCAGGAGGATAACAACCTAACCGATGAAGAACTCGACAACGTTTCAGAGTTTATTATGACGATTATCACAGACGGTATCAACGGTAAGATTACACGAGATACAATGGATATGGCACTAAAGGCACTCAACCACGACACCGACATAGCCGAAGCAAGCCACGAAGCCGAAGTAAGAGGCAAGAACGCAAAGATAACAGAAAAGCTTCGCAAGGCAGGAGACGGAATGGCAGCTATGGGAGGTCAAAACGGAATACCAGAGAAACCAAAACGCAGACCGTCAATTTTCAGCGATGCGGAAATGGCAAAATAATTTTTTTACTAATAATATTTGTATGTAAGTATGGCAGAAGTTATTCAAACAGTAGACAAAACACCTGTAGCAGCACCAGGCTCTACAGGATTAGGAACCCAATTACCAGGTCAAGCCGCAACCGTAGATGGTATGGCAGCCGCAACAGGTGGCGTTGGACCTGGCGAACTTATGGAGGTAGACGTCGATGCCGAACTTGCCAAGTTCGAAAGCGATGACACCCCACTTTGTTCACTTATGCTCGCTGCAAAGAAAGTACCCGTAGGTTCACCCAGAGTGCAGCACTATCAAATGGACGAGGAAGTCTCAACTGTTACTACCACTGCAGCGGTAACAAAAGGAACAGCAGCTTCTTTCTCTCTTTCTCTTTCAGAAGAGGATAAGAGTTATGTTCAAACCTACTCAACATTGAGAGTAAGAGGCGTAAATGGATACACAGAAGACGGTTCAAAAGAAGATGCAGGTTCTGACTTGCAGCTTTATGTTACAGGTAGAGATGCCAGCGACAACCCTATCGTTCGTTGTGTAAACGGTCCACGCCAAAGTCCTACCAACGAGTATTGTCAAACGCCTGCAATTCCAAAGGGTACAAAAATTGATATCCTTGCAACCGCACTACACGAAACGCAAAAGGTTGTACCTCCCGACACATTCGTTCCTGTGCCAATTCTTGTTACTCTACAGAAGCGAGGAATGACACGTGTAGTTTCTGACTACTTCGATAGTCAAAAGAAGCGTATTCCATTTACAAATGCGTTGCTTGCCGAATACTCTTTTCGTAAGTTTAAGAACGCAACCAACCGTTCTTTGTGGATTGGTCGTGGTGGCAAAATGCCAGTTAAGGACGATAAGACAGGTACACAGATGGTGTATTTTATGACTGGTATTCGTTGGAGCTTTAAACGTGAAATGGAGCACATTGGAAAGTGGGAGTACGAAGACTTTGTAGGTCTTGGCAAACTCTTCTATACAGGCGCAGATGTACCAAAGGGCGCAATCTGTTTGTGCGGTAAGAATTTCTTAGAGAATATTCAATGCATAGACTTCTCAAAGCACCCCGAAGTACAAATTAAAGTCGAAACCAATAACTTAGGTTGGAGCATTACACGTTTCCACACTGTATTTGGAGACTTTGATTTTAAACACGAGCCAACACTCGACCGTATCGGTTACAGCAACAGTGCTGCAATCTTAGGAATTGACCGTCTTGTACACTATGTTCGCAGTGCCGAACACACTGATACAGAAAATGTAGAAGAACACGAAGCAAAACGTGAGACGCTCATCGTATGGGACGCACTCGCTCTCAAAGGTGCTTGCCACATCTTCATCAACGGCGAAGGTACACCAAAAGCAGCTGGCGCAACAAGCTATACAGTTTGGAAAACCAATCAAGCACCAACAGGCGCAGACTTGGTAGACGGCAAAGTTTACTATCTACTTGTAGATTGTCCAGGCATCAATGCTAAAGCGCATAAGGGTGAAACTTGGATTTACAAATCTGCAGGCGGTACTGGCTCTTGGGAGAAGTACGAGGGTGAATTAGACTTGTAAAGTGTATTTTCATAATGTGATAATTTTTTAAATGTTAGTAACCAAAGGGGAGGTTGAGATAAGCTCGCCTCCCCTTTAACTTTTTAAGTGTATGACACAAAAAACGTATGGCGTATATGGAATGATAGAATGGAGTATTCTATTAAACGTTGCAGGTCGAATTATGAATATTGATTTTGAGGGTGGACTTGCATCAGGCACAGGCATTCGTCCTGCCACTTTTACCACTCGCAACGAAATAGTACAGTTCGCAATAGAGAATAGCGGACACTTTAAACACGGACGAATAATCCTTGTTAGCGAAATGGATATCGAAGAGCCAAAGGAAGCAATAGCAGAGGCTACAGAGATAATCCCTACTGAAACAGAAGAAGTAGTAGAAGACAACTTAACAGAGGTCGAAGTGAGCAGCTTAGAAGAAGCAGTAGACTATTTAGTATCGAACTTTGACGATGCAAAGAAACAGCAGCTTCGTAGCAAGGTAACAGCAAAAGCCTTTGCAGAAACAAAGGGTATTCGTTTTGTAGGACTTTAATTACTTGTATTGCAGTGATATACAAAGTTGCAGATTTAGTAAACGAGGTGCGTACTGTTATTGACAGAAACAATAGCAGCGCACCTCTTGCTGGTTTAACAGACGTAGACACGTTGAGCATAGACACGCTTATAGAGAGCAAGTTAGAAGATGCGGCACGTGCAGTAACTGTAAATGCCCCACGCCACTTGCTCGATAGTGGCAAGAGTATAGGTACAGCCGTAGCGTGGAGTTCGTCAAAGACAAAGCATTGGGGTTTTACACAACTACCCGAAGACTTTTTGCGATTGCTCACTTTCCAAATGGCTGATTGGAGTTATCCTGTAACAGAAGCTATTACAGATGCAGACCCCGAATATAAACAGCAAAACAGCCGTTTTGCAGGAATAGGAGGCAATCCGCAACGCCCTGTTGTAGCTATTGTGCAGCACCCTATTGGTTTGATATTGGAATTTTATTCGTGTACATCTAACGATGTAGCCGTAAAGGTGGCACGCTACATACCTATACCACGTATTGAAGACGAGCATATCGGTATATCCGAAAAGCTAGAAAAAGCTGTGATATATTACTGTGCATATCTTGTCCTTTCCTCTTTATCCGAAATAGAACAAGCAAAACTAATGTATTCTATTTATATAGACTTGTCCGAACTAAAACATTAGTATAATATTATGACTGACAATCTTTTAGGAACATACCAAAGTTTAGAAGCTGTACACGTAGCGCACCCATTAGGCGGCATACAAGGCGACTATGTAATTGTAGGCGATAGCAATTATTATTGGAATCCATTATCATTAGAGTGGACAAAAGAAAAACCTACTGTTACTGTACCAGCCAACAAGATAAAAGAGAAAAACAATCTTGGTAATTTTGCCAATATCTTAGAAGTATATAGCAAATATCCCGATGGCGGTAAGGAGGGGGACTATCTATTCATAGACGGCATAGAATACGTTTGGAATAGATGGGAGCGCATTTGGCAAAGCAAGGGCGACACTACACCAACAGGCGGACGAACTACAAATACCTTTGATGGAGACCTTGCCGTTGAGAACGATTTAATTGTAGGTGGCATATTACGTGTAAAAGGGTTCAGTTTCGATAATCCCGATACACCAGGTGGCAGCAGTGGACAAGGCACACCAGCCACTATGTCGCTAAAGACGCTAAATGAATTTCCAACGACACCCGAACAAGCTATTGCTTTTGTTAAAGAGAAAAACCAACATACGGTTCTCTCTATAGTTGATAATGGCATAAATGTAGGTGTACTTCATATCTATGCCGACCAACCCCGACAAGTCCTCACAGAGGTAATAGAGACACGCCTTTTGGTAAATGGCACAAAGGTCGGTGGTGGACACGTATATTCAGAACCTATACGCTATTGGCGCAACTATGGTTTACGGCAAGACTATAGCGGTATAAAGAAGTATCAATGGACGCTATGGCGACAATGTAAAGACGATACACTTGTGCGTCTTAACGAACGTCTTGATATGATGTTTGAAATATACAACGCATCGCCAAATGGTCAATTATACACATTACGTGAAGTCGTAAGCACTGTTACAGATGATAACAGAGTTGAGTTCAAACGTTGTATGATGATTAGTTTCTTAAGTGCAGAAACAAAAAAGCGTGTATACTATGTATGCACAACCACCGACAGGTCAAAGAATGAAAACGATTGGAAACAACTAACAACAGAAGACAATTTAGAACAGACAAAACAACACGTTAGCGCATTACCTTTCGATGGATATGTAGATGATGTGCAAGCCGTTTCACTATCAGCAGCCGATGACGCAGAAGACAGCAATACATCTAACGGATTAACTCTCACTCCCGAAAACAAGAAAGGCGTTATGTGGGACAGAGTTAAGAACGTGTTTGTGTATCAAAAAGGAGACACCTATTACACTAACTGGAAAGGTGCTGATGATTATGGAGAACTTGCGCACGATGGACGCAAGCCAACTGTGGGCATACTATTCTATCATCGTATTTATGGAAATGCGTGTACGTGGAACGGCTCTAAAATGCTACCTATTATAGGTGGGAGCAAAACAGAGATTATAGAAGATGCAACACGCATCACAGAGGAAGAGATAAACAATATAGTAAACGAATAAAACAAATACTATGGCAGAAAGACATTTCTTAGACATCGCAGGATTAAAGCACTTCGCACGCAAGATAAAAGAAAAACTTGCGCAGACACAACGAGTTGTAACAAACAAAAACTTCTTAGCAGAACTTGACAGCAACGAACTTGCGATACTTGACAATTCACAATTTACCTATCCTGCAGGACAGGCGTGGTGGATAAACGTTAAGCAGAAGCTTATCTCCGACAACAGCCGAAAGGCATTTGAATTTATAGTTATAACAGGAGCGAATACAGCTAATATTAATTTTAGCTGGTATTTAGACGTAAAGAGAGACGCAACAACATTACAACCAAATTCAGCCTACCTGTTTCGTCTGTATGGCTATGGAACACAATATCAGAATGGTCAGTTGTATGGCAAAACACTTTATGTAGTAAAGGAGAAAATTGGATAAATCATAATCAATAAAACAGTTTAGTTATATGGCAGAGAAAAAATTTTTAGATTTAGAAGGTCTCAAACATTACAACAGCAAGATTAAAGCAGGTTCTGTTCGAGTGGGACACGCAGAAGTAGCCGAACGAGTGGCAGCATCAGGCATTCAGTGGGGAACAACACAAATCCCACTCGCCAATATTCCACGTGCAGCAATGGAACGTTGTATGGTTGTAGCAAACGATACAGCACGTTTCGCACTTACAACAGACCAAGTACAGAATGGCGACACCGTGAAAGTTACATTAAACGGTAAGATGTATTTTGTAAAGGACGATACCAAACTTAACTCCGAAGCTGGTTACGAGCCTTATGTTGCAGGTACAGCATCTACAGCCGAAGTTGCCGAAAGTGTCGATTGGGCGAAAGTGAAAAACAAGCCAAACAAGTTTGCTCCTGAAAACCACGGCACAAATGTAGTAACAGCACTCACTGACTATATTCCAACGCTTGATTCAGATAACGTGTTTAACGAACTTGAAGAAAGCGATACTCTTAATGCAGCCTTAAATAAGCTGTATAAGAACGACTACAGAATGCTTCCAACTCTTGATATTGAGGATTTAGACCGTTCACCAGGAATAGGCTTAGACGCAGTTAGGAAACTCGCAGGCATGCAGGCTGTTATTCGCTACACACTTACCTACACAAACGGAGAAAACAAGATGTATGCGGTTGGAACATTAGAACAGTTCACGGACAACGCTACACTTGCTATTACGCAGATAGCAGAAACACGATGCATATTAGACGGCACTAAAGGCTTTCGCTTTAAAGAGGCACAAGGCGCACAACGCTATATTCGTCATTATATATTAAAAGACGGTAATCCATTAGGCGCAAAGAACACGTGGACAGCGTGGAAACCATATTGTGGAGAGGAAACACAAAAACTCATTGATGCAGCAAAACAGGAGGGTACAGATGCTAAAAACCTTGCGAACAGTGTGAAGAACGAAGTAAACAATTTTACACGTATCACTGAAAGCGAAATAGATGCTTTGCTATAAAGAAAGGAGGAGATGATGAATTATTTAGAGCAATTCAAATATGTTATCTGTTCTATCATCAGTGGTATGCTAAGCCTATTCTTTCCTATTAGGGACTTTATGTACGCTATGTTGATAGTATTCACACTGAACTACATATTTGGTGTGGTTGCAGGTCTTAAGCATGGCGAAAGATGGGATTTGAAGAAATCAATGGTATTCTTTTATCACTGTGCTGTCTTTTTTGTAATGACGGCATCAATATTTCTTACAGGCTATTTCTTGCATGCAGGTGCGGAAACCTTAGGTGTCGTAAAAGCTCTTTGTGGTGTAGCTATTTGGTTCTACGCTACAAATATAGTAAGAAATTGGCGTATGATGCTCATTGAGAATACCACGATGTGGAAGGTGGCAGGCTTCGTCTACTACGTATTAACCCTAAAGGTGGTAGATAAAATACCTTTCCTGAACGAGTACCTTAAAAGCACCAACAGCAAGGGTGATAGCGACAAAGCAGATATTTTATAGTTTCATAATAAAAAAGAAGAAAATAAAAATGAAAAATTTAAGCAGTAGTAACATCTTATTAGCCTTAGTAGGCTTACTTATATCGTTCTTTACGATAGGTTCGTCAAAAGCAGACGTACCAGCGGTAAATGTATGCGTCTACTCCCTAACAGTAGTAGCCGTTGTTAGCTTTATGGCAGAAGCGTTTCGCTTGCTCGTTAAAGAATGCGCACGTTGGCAGTGGACACGCATCGTGCTATGGCTAACAGGCGGTATTGTAGGCACTATATTAGGGCTTTTACTTTCATAATTTTGTTTTGTATATTTAGTTTTTTTAGTTTTAGTTTATTTTATTTATTACTTTGTATTCAAAGCTGTTAGCTGGTTCGAGAGGAATAGGCACAGCTACTTTTTAAACACATAAACACAATGGAAACAGTATTATTAGGACAAAGCGGAGAACACCAAGACGGAGTTCTCCGCATCAATTACAAAAGCGACTTTCCACTCGAGGTACGGTTAATGAAGAACGGAGAAGCAGAAAGTTTTCCTGACAACGTAGACTTCACATTTACAGCCAAGACAGAGGGCAGTCTTGCAACTTTCAAGGCTGAGTGCAAGAATGGAGTGTATACACACTGCAAACGTCTGAATGATCAGCTTATAGTATTCTTTGACAATCATAAGTTGGGACGTGGTCCACTGAAAGTATCCGCTACGTTGCTTTACCCAGATGCAAACTATTCAGATGATGGCATACGCCAAGAAACGTATACGACTGAAACTAACATAGAACTGGTAGACTATAATGAAGACGCATTGAAACTACAACTACCAAGCGACAATAAAGAGTTAATAGATTACACTAAGAATAAAATAGCAGAAATAACACAGGAGATAGTAGATACGGCCAAGAGAATAAACAAGGGCGATAAAGGAGAAAAAGGCGAAGACGGTCGCATTAGGCTCGTCCATCACGGCACGGCAGACACTACATTTGCCCTCACGCCAAACGTTATGCACGTATGGGGCGAGGTGGAAAATCTTAGCCTTTCACTTGCACCTAATACAGAGCCAAACATACGTGCAGAATACGACTTCCAATTTACAACACCAGCCAACAAGGCGACAGAGTTTCAATTGCAGGGCGTTCAGTGGCAGGGCGAAGTCGTTCCAACCATTCTAAAAGGAAAGACTTATCAAGGTATGGTTGTAAATGGCTTTGCAGTGTTAATTGGCAATTAGGAGGCAAAGTTATGAGTTACAGATACTATATGATGACAATAGTCAATAAGCTAATATTTGGCGTTGATTTCAGTAAACAGCCTGATAATGAAATTTGGTACATATCGGTTGATGGTCAAAAATTAGAGTGGGAAAATTTCATTGGAGGTTGGGGAAAACAGCAAGGTTTGGAAGTTGTTTCCCACGTCTATGAGAACGGTATTGGAAAGATAGTATATAAT
>ERZ773233.1524-NODE-1524-length-13455-cov-3.944478_pt1 | contig 13455 bp, 19 predicted proteins | sample MGYA00580991_ERZ773233 | MGnify/ENA primary metagenome ERZ773233 (study PRJEB29015, sample SAMEA2738178) | human oral metagenome | biome: human oral; feature: human-associated habitat; material: saliva | place: China | collected 2161 ...
AGATTTCTGGCGAAAAATCCGAATCAGGCAAAGTCAGTTCAAAGATATATGAATGGAGAAATTAGCAATGTAGAACTTGGGAAAAGACTCTGATTTATTACTTATGATGACACTACCTGAGAACAGGCTGGAATCACAGAAGAAAAAGAGGAATGACCGTGATTTTGGGCACAAGTTGGACAAGCAGGGAAAGATATCGTCTGAGGAGTCTATGATAGTGTTACAGGTCTGCCTAAACTGGTAGGTAAGGGGCTAGGTAATGCTGTAGCTCGAACTGCAAAAAAATTCTGAGCAGATGAACAGAAAGTAGACGAACTGAATCAGAGTTGGAAAGATAGTCTTGATGGGAAGAATAATCTTTGACTTGGGACAGATGTTGGGCAAGATAAAGATGCTCTAACATATAAAGCGACAAATGCTGTTGCTGATTTAGCTCAAGCTGCTGCACCTGGAGGTATAGTAAGAGCTGGAGCAAAAGGATTCCAACTCGCAAACACTTCTACAAAAGTTGGAGAAGTTTTGGCAAAAACTTTTCCTAAAGTAGCAAATGTGATTAGTAAGAGCGAGAAAGGGGCTGATTTTGTTATAGGGCTTCTAAATAAAACAGGGGGGAAGATCGATCAACTTACTCAAAAACTTCCTATTCTCTGAAAAATATTGAAAGGAGGATTTGAGTGAGCTAGTGATACCATCCTGTTTAACGCTGTTAACGGTGAGGGAACAGACCTCAAGGATGCGTGATTAGGAGCTGGTATTTGAGGAGCATTTCCTGTAGTCTGAAAAATGCTCTGATGGTTAGGAGGTAAAGCTAAAAATCTGATCTGAAAAGGAGCAAGTAAACTTGAACTCAACGGGAATCTCAATCCAGCAAAACTCGAAGCGGTACAAAAACAGCTCATCGAAGAAGGAGCAACTCTACCAGGTAAAGCTACACCTGAAGAAGTAGGAAAGTGGATGCTTGAAAGAGGGTTTAAGGGGAGTAAGGGAGATTTGATTACTCAACTCAATGCTCACGCTCAGAAATCAAAGGCTATGGTAGATGAATTACTTTGACTCTCAACCTCAACTCATAAAGTAGAGGAAGTCAATCAGGCACTCCAAATGTTGGCAAAAGATTATTCAACTACACCAGGACTCACAAAAAAAGCTGATGAAATTCTAGGATTGATGAAAAATGAATATACCCTCTCTGAAATGAATCAGGTTAAAAGGTATATGGATGAAGCTTATAATATGTTTAAGCAAAATGGATGAGAAGTTGCTGGTCTTAAGGCTGAGGGACTGAGAAATATCAGAAAAGAAATCAAAACAACAATCGAGAATGTCGCTGAACAAGAAGGGCTCTGAAATATTAGAATGCTCAATAATGAGACACAAGTTGCGAGAGGACTTGCTGAGGGTATCGCAAAAAAAGAAGAGGCAGGCATTCTCAGACAAGTTACTTCTCCATTTTCTAGCATTAGAAATGGAGCTATCTTAGGGGGGATTGGTGGTGGAATGGATCCTCGTGACAGCTTCCCTGAAAGGTTATTAAAAATAGCGTGAGGTGCGGTTGTTGGAGGACTTATTGGCTCTACTCAAGTAAAAACAACAGTTGCAAATATGCTTAAAAAACTTTGATGAGTTGAGAGAAAAGAGTTAGAGCAATGGGTAGCGACAGAAGGGAAATCTCAGCTTTCTCAAACAAGTCAATCTGCATTATCTGCAATTACTTCTAAAGTCTGAGCGACTCAAAACACTCTTAAAGGAGTCTCAGAGGAAATAAATACCCTTGCTAAAAAGCATGGAATTCAATGAGGGAATGACTTGGAAAAAATGAAGCAATTAAATAAATTGATAGAAAAAGGAAAATGACATACAACAGCAGAAGAAAAAGAAATTTATAAATTGAAAGACAAGATAATCCTCAATTATGCTATTACAAAAAATAAAATCATTGAGGATAAATGAAGACAAACAACGATTCCTATCCAACAAGGAAATATAAAAGTACGCCGACATATTTCAGACAAAGCAAAAAAGCAACTAAGAAATTTATGATTATTGAAAAAGTAGCCCTTAAAGAGCTACTTTTTTTCAGAGGGCTTGCCCTACAAAAGTAGGGCTACCCGTATAGCATAAAGCTATACTAGCCGAGAATAATCTCCGCCAACAAGAATAGTATACTCAAAAAATCCAAAAAATCAAGAGGAAGTAAATATACTTCCTTTTTTTGGTGTGATTTTTTATACGATTTTATATAAAAGAAAGTGAACTAGAAAGCACTTTATTCTAGTTCTCAAGCCTTTTTTACCGACTCCGCTAAAAACTACTAGAAAATTTTTTGGTTGAGCTAGAAAGTAGACAAGAAGTCTGATTTCTTTTCTTTTTTCGGTATGATTGATTTTATTCAAGAAATACTTATAGTGGAGATACAATAATTTTACATTTTCTGGAAAATGTAAAGGGGTGCAATTACACCAGTTTTAGATAATAAATGTGACTAAAAATAAAGAAACAATAGTCTATACCCACAATCCCAAATTACCCCGAATTCGGGGTAATTAGAAAAACATAGTTACCAACTGGATAGTCAATATTTTCTGTTGGTTTTAATAGTTTAAAAGCCGACAATCCTGCACTCTAGCAGGATTTTTCATCTCCACAAAAAAAGCAAAAATTTGTGAGTATCAAAAAAATACCCACAAAAAATCAAGAATTTTGTGAGTATGAGAATTAAATTTTTACTCTAAATAAAACTCCTTCTCTATCTCGAATCTTCCACGGCTAAGAATTATCAGCTTACTAAACACTTCTTCCATGATATAAGCAGGAATCTCCTCGGTAAACTCACAGTTAATCACTACACACTGATGGGCAACAAAGTGGGTTAACTCGTGAACAAGAGTATTCAGACTCCAGCTCCTAAGCCAAATAATATTCGTTCCTTTGACTTGATAAGTATAGAATCATGAGAGATTATACTCAATCTCCGTCAGTCAGACCGACTTGAAGAATTTTCTATGCTTCTTCTCTCCTATATCTCAGACAAAAACCTGGAGGAATTGTCTAAAGGTCTCTGTTCTGAGTCTGTATTCTGTGAGTCCTTCAGGGTGGTGGACTATCTCACTATAGGGTATCAGATTTTTAGATTTTTTCATGGTATTCCGAGACGTAAAACTATCTAATCAACTCTAGTAAAAGTATCTAATAGCATAAACACATATGCTATAACCATAATTCAGATAACTATCAGGCTGAATACTGAAATAAAAGTAGCTGAATCTTCGTAAACATTTAACTTTCTATTAAGGATACTTTCCATTTTATTAAATAAATATGGACATAACCATACATAACCTACAACTGAAACTCAGATTATTAAGGGTATGAAAAATTTTACCATCTTTGCATAAATAGTAAATAAAAATCAGAATTATTCTTCTATTTTTTCCATCCCTCGAGGATGGACTATTCTCCCCTTATGCTCAGGTTTCTCACCATCTGCCAAGTAGGCAATCCTTGTGAGTTGTCTTCTAATTGTATAGATATCCTGAAACGGATAGGGTATCCCAACTACAAGCTCTCGCTGATCGAGGTAGTCTTGAGTGTATCTTACTTTGTCTCAGCGTTTGAAATCTGATTTCATTCTATTACAATATTATCAAGTAAAAACTTTCATAGATCCTCCTCTAGAATCAGTGAGGATTCTAGGAGTCGGTATTGATAGACTTCGGTCTTATAATAACAGTCCCGTCCCAAACTCATCTCTCAATAGGGACGAGGATTCTTAGCTCGGTAATCCTTGTGCGGATATTGATCTGGACTATTAAGCAATCCATTCTCCATACAGAATTGCCACAATCAGCTATCAATAGAAATCAATTCCCTCATTCTAAAAGAGATTTTTACGTGCTGTCCTATCTCTTGGTTATAGAAATAAATAGTTCTTCCATATACCCCAAGACATTTTGCTCATTCAAGACCCCAAGGCTTCCATCCTCTCTGCACAAGAGAGGTAAGGAGATTCTCTAGTTCTTTCATTCTTGATTATCATTAAGAGATAAATCGTCGGCAATTTTTATCATATCATTAGCAATTTTACGGATTACTTCTGCCTTATCTTTGGGTTTATCAAGGCAAGAATAAATCATATCATTACTCAATAAATTTAAGAATCTGCTCACCATTTTTTCTGAAAAATAATCTACATTTAATTGCATGATCTATAAAAAAAGAAATAAAAGTCTGATTAACAAAATTGTACATACATATATTCTCAGTATTCTTCATAAGCTTCTCTAATTGTTCTACCAATAGAAGCAGGTCAAGTATCCCACTCTTCAGCTATCTTATCCATTATATCCTCAATAGCTTTATAAGCTACAATAGTATTGTCAAACAATTGATTCTTCTCAATTCATATCCTTTCTGGTATTCTATTGTTCTCAAAGATATCCCTTGAAGCTCAACTCCATCCGCCTCATATTCAGTCTACATAAAGTTCTGCTATTCAGGTTGAACTAATATCAATCTTCAATCATCAAAAAATTAAATTCATCATATCTAAATATAATAAAGAAATAAAAGTCTGATTTTGCTATTCGGACAGTGTAAAGAGTAGTGATTCGGAATTTCCGAATTTTTGGTCTGTTTTATCTTTGAACTATAGAAAGAACATACTGAATATTGCTTTCCTCAAATTGAACATCATCAGGGTAAAATTTTGCTCTTTTTTTCCAGTCTTCAAAGCATTTTTTACAATACCATTTATTAAGAACTGGTATATAAGCGTTTCATTTTCCAAAATTCCCTGAATTACAATTATCACAAATTCACAATCATCAAAAAATTTTCATTGCTTCAACCATTGTCATTGGTATGTATCTTAGTCCATTTGGGAGAGTTTTTACTTCTATTTTCATCTGTAAGTATAAAAAATATAAAAATTCTGATTTATGATTTTTGTATTAGACTATACACATAATCAACACACTCATCTGACTGTAGATATAGCGGATTTGCATAATCATTCCGCAATCCAATAATACAGTCAACATATCATCGTGAATTTTTGAAGTATTCCATAAGATCACCAATCACAATTGGGAGGAATGTATAATCATCTCATTCTCAATCAAATTCTATACCTCAAAACTGATTAAAAAACACAATGGTTCTATCAATTTCATCATAGATGGCTTCTAGTTTTTGGTTTCTGGTCATTTTTCTAAAAATAAAGCTTAAAAGTCTGATTATTGCACCTCATCTCCTCCGCCAAGATGTCCTTGATTCCGACATAAATGTCGGAAACATACGAGACTTACTAGGTTGGAACTAATAGGTGGTGTTGGTAACGACATCGGTGTCGTTACCCTCTAAGCATTGAGTAGCTCAGGATTTTCATATATATTCCCTATTATAACGACATCTCTTCTCCCGTATGGAGAAAATCAGGCTTTGAACTCATCTTCAAAAAGGAATCAGGCAACCTCATCATCTCGGATTACTTTATACTTCATAGCAGCTGGTCTTGTTGACTGCACTATATCTCACTCGTAGATATCTCTTCCATTCTTGTCTCTCAGTCATGTGGATTGCATAACGACACAATCATTATGCAATCATCATTGTATTCCTATAGTCCTATTCACTCCATTTACTCACAGCATTCAGTCAAAGTTCCAAGAGGCAATATGATTTAACTCATCTACTTCTAGCATCTTTTTCTCTTTACGATGCCAAGCTCTAAATTTGATTGGTCTCATCTTACTTAACCATAGAAGTTAAAAAATATATTGGATTATACCCTATTGCCAGATACATTATTATGTAGTCTGACTCAGAGCATATATTCATATCATCAAAGATACAGCTTTCCCTTATGATATTGAACAACCATTCCTTATCTAGCTTATCATTCGCTATCAATCGTTCAATAAATCAGAATTTTTTGCTTATTATCTGTAAAATAGCTTCATCTTCAGAACTATGCTGAACTATAAGATTTCCTTTTTTGCTCTTACGGGTGCAGAAAAAAGCACCATCATCAATTGCTCATCACCATACTCTATCGGTTCAGATAACCTTCTCATACTCATTGAGAAGTTGTAGTAGTTTTTCCATTGTATAGTCTAAAAAAATAAAAACTAAGACTGATCACTATAACTGAATTTCACAAACTGATCTATGAATTTTTGTATAGGAATGAGTATTTGATTTCAGTTACTAGCAAACAAAAGCCCCTCTTCCAAAATGAAGAGCTCGCAAGGAACCTCTGTATCACTTCAGTATTGTTGGTATTTCCTCAGAGCTCTTAAGGTATCTAGATTATAGCTACCTTTTTGTATCTCAGGAATTTGTAATTGTGGGAATTGTTTCATATCGTGATAATAACAAATAAATCTGATTTTTTGTGGGTATTCTCATAACACCCACAAATTTTGGACTATTTTTGTGTTCTAAATCCACCTAATCACTGGATCTCATTTCCAACCATTCTCCCGGATATACCAAGCATAAGCTACAGCACTTCCTCAAGATTTCCTCATCCCCTCAAAATCTCAATTCTTGGCACACATAATTCTCTCGGAGAACACATACACTACTTTGGGAGGAGATTTTTTGAAGAGCTCCTTTCTTCTCTTTCCCTCAAGGAATTGAACTTTAAGGAACATTGCAATTTTTGCTCAAGGCTTAGTAATCCTCAAAGAATGCTCTATGAACTCCTGTGCTAACGAGTAAGGAGGATTGGTTATTATATCTCATTCCCATTCATCACGAGAGAAGAAGTCTGCAATACATCCATATCATCTATCAACTATATCAGAGCTCAATACAGCATGTCATTTTTCCACAAGCCTTGAGGATAGATGTCCCATTCAACAAGCAGGCTCTAAGATTAACTTCGAGAAATCTTCAACCTCAAGCAGAGCGTCAATAGCCTTAGGATCAGTTGCATAGAAGTCCATCTTCTCTCTCTCCTGCTTACTATGATTACTGGCTCATAGTGTTGTATATACAGCATTTCTTTTCATTCTAATATTGAATCTAAATATCCAGAGGGAGAGCTTTAGGCTCTCACGGCTTATCGCCTTCCTCTGTATACAGGAGGAGCGTCCTCCTCCGAAATAGACTAACCTTAGTATGCTCTCAAAGTGAGACGCCTGTTGTTAGCCTAGAATTGCAACAAGTGGGGATCGAACCACACACCTCAGGATAATGGATCCTGCCTCTACCGCTAGAGCTATTGTTGCACACCTAGTCTAAAAGGACTAGGTAAAAATAATACAAATCTACAAAAGTAGAAATCAAAATTGAGCAGAGGGCGAGGATTTGCACCTCGCAACCCAAGAGAAGTCTTATTCGTGGTACTTTTCAGCTCGATCTCAATACACACTAGCTCCAGTTGATGTTGCTCGAGTCATCAACCTTTACTAAAGACTTTACACAGCGTCTCCTATTCCGCCACCTCTGCATACCTCCCCATCAGGGGGAAAGTCTAATTATGAAGCTCTCTTGCGATTACATATATCTGACCTATTATTCAGATTATTCGTAGTCTTAGAGTGTCTAATTCTGCACTTTGTGTGCTTCTTGTTTTTAAGCTTTGTGATTCAATCTTTGTTTAACATTTCCATAATAGATAAAGAATAAAATACTTAGCAGGAGTGAGAATCGAACTCGCCACCGCAAGCTTATGAGACTTGCAAGCACACCAGTGCTAATTTCCTGCTTTACCACCTAGCATAGGGCTAGGTGAGTTGCCCCTGATAGGAGCTTAGATGATAAACTGAGGTCATCTTTCCAAAATATCAATTTCCTCTTTCTTTTTGCTCTTTTTTGGACTGGCTTTCTTCTCTAGGTCCTTGTCATAGAGAGATACCTTCATATTGATCCAATCATACATAAGTTGTTGCTTAGAAAATCTTCATCGTTCTAGGCACTTTTCTTTTCCACTCTTAAAGACCTTGAATACTTGGCACTCTGCTTCTCAAAGAATCTTGAATTTGTAAGAGTATCCATCAAATTTTGGGTGTTCTACGGCTATTTCTGTTTCCATAAGTATGAAAATCTGAATTAAATTTTTTCTGCAAGTTCTCGAGCGGCTTTAACAATAGCATTTAACGAACTCCTCGTATCTTCATTGAATTTCTTGTATTCTTCTTTTTTTTCTTCAGAATCTATAAGCGATAACGCTTTTTGAAAGTTCCTATAGTCTGAAAAGCTACCATACATAAATGATGAAAAGCATTTTTTCATAGCTTCTTTATTATTTTTTGCAAATTCTTTCGGATCTCATAGGATACTTTCAACATATTCTTTATCACAAAAACTTGCAATTCCTCGGTCTTTTCAATCTTCATCTTCAACTCAAAACATAGAAGAGAGCATCCAAGCACAAGCCGAAGCTACTGCTCAGTTTTCAGCTTCTAAAGTTATTTTGTCAGACGGGTTTATTAGTTCAAATAACATCTTTTCATTTTACAGAATATAAAATCTAATAATTAATTGGCTTCTCAATACCTGCAAGCTCAAAGATAGCTCTCTGGAGCTTACATATTTCATCGTTTCTGTAGTTAGATACACCATATGATATGGCATTATTAGAATAAGCATATCTTCTGGATTCTATCAGTTCATTGCAAGCCTTAGCTGTGAGGAACATTCATTCAAGCTCAATATAGTCCCTACTTTTGCTACGGATGATAAAGCCTACATTCTGGGTTCATCTGTTGTTTTGCTCTTTCATTTCTTGGGCGAGATTAACCAAGAAATCATAAGTCTCATCTGATATTTGTATTGTTTTCATTTTTCTAAAAACATAATAAATAAAATTTTACTTCTCATCTCGGATTTTCCGAATGAGATATATGTAAATAACCAAGAATACTAAGGCTATAAGCATTCAGTGTGTCATCACTTAGATTACATGCTAAAATCCTTTTTTAGGTGCATCTTAACTATGTTGATATACTCGTTAATCACTGCAGTCCTATTCTGAAGGAGCTCGATTTTTGTTTTGAGTACACTTAAATCTAAGTCTTGCTGATAGAATTCTTGTCTGATCACTGCTTCTGCGGTACTTTCAGTGTATTTTTTCTTATTATTCTCATCTAATTCAGCTTTGAGTTCAATCATACGCTTACCTTTTTGGGTATCGTTAGCTTGTTTCTGTTCCTGGTAGGTACTGCGGAGTTCAGTGATACAATCAGCCATCTCTTCCCAGAGCATCACCCAATTAAAAAGATCTTGTTCTCAAAGTTGAAGTCATTTGAGTTTCAGAATTTCGTGTCTCTCCAAGAGAGCGTCAATTTTAGTTGTGTCCATTCGTAAAATATTAAGGGGTAAAATTCTGGTTTATTCCTCCCACTCTTGCTGGCTAATCCAGTGAGGTGGATTCTGCATCTTGCGGAGTTTTCTATGGAGTTCCTCCCTCCTCTTTTCGAGGGCGGAGGACTTAGCAGGGCAAACTATCCTCCATTACAGCTTCCTGTTGTGCATCTAACTCTTGATCAGAGGTCATCTCTTTTATCTCGTGATCGTAATTCGTAGGCTCAGCAGCAATTGTTCCTTTAATTCTTCACTCGATTTCAGGGATAAGTCTATCTACAAGATTAAGACAATCTCTGAAAGTTGGAGCGAGATGCCTGGCACTAAATGCTACTTGGAAAGCGGTCAATACGATAGCAGATTTTGGATCTTGTACAGGTGCGAAGCTCTTCTCTTTGACTTCTTTCCATTTTTTTCCTTTCTCTACTTCTTCGTACTTAACAACCTGTCAGACTTTAAACGCATCTTCTCTCTTTTTTCAGAGAGTGATATACTCTCAATTTTCTAGTTTAAGAGTGATATAATACAGTTTTCCGTTCGCTCATTCTCGAACTTTTGTTTTTGTGATTTCTAAGATTTTGCTTTCTTTCATTTGAGTAGTTTGTAATTAGATAAAAGTTTGGTAATATAATTTTGATAAGTAATAATCTCTGAGATATTCGCCTCTCATTGATCGACTTTCTGCACGAGGAGCTCCATGTTAGCATAAAGTTTCTTCTTTAATTCTTTATAATTCATCTCTAGTTCATACCTACTAAAACGGGGATCTTTTCTCTCCTATCTGCATACTTGAAGCCTCACAAATCAGCTCTATCTCTCAGATTGGTCAGTTTCTATTCTTCCTTGCGAACACAGAGAGCTCTCTAGGAGCATTCTCAACATCTCTATGCAAGAGTAAGACAATATCTGCATCCTGCTCAATACTTCCTGAATCTCTCAGGTCTGAGAGCTGTGGAATCCCTCAACCTCTATTCTCTGTTCCTCTATTGAGCTGTGCTAAGAGAATAATTGGTATATCAAGCTTCATTGCTAAGAGTTTGAGTTCTCTCGTGATATTTCCAATCTCGTAATTTCTATTTTGTCCTTGTCCTCTAATGAGCCCAAGATAATCAATATAAGCGATCTGGAGTCCCTCCTTTTTTTTCAGGTAAGTGATTTGTCTTACAATCTCGGAGATAGTAAATGCAGTATCAATCAATGTCAGATCCTTGAGTTGCTCAGTGAATCATTCAAGAGCAATATTCATCACATTGAGTTGTTCTGGAGTAAGTGTTCCCATCAATGCTCTCACTGGAATCTTAGAACTTCTACTGAGGATTCTCTGAGTAATGCTTTTATTTGTCATCTCAAGCGAGAAAAACACTGCTTTTGTCTTGTGTTCTACTTGATTGAGCAAGAGGTTGATAGCAAACATTGTCTTTCCTACTGCTGGTCTCGCTCAGATCACGACAAGTTGTCATGGTCTAAATCCTCAGAGGTATTTGTCTACTGTTGCATATCCACTAGAATACTGAATCACTTCTCTTGTCCCTGTGGTCTCTTCGACAATCTCTTGAATCACAGAATGAATATCAGCTTTAACTATCTTTTCTTGCTCAAATTCAGGGAGTTTCTCCTGAATTTTTGAGAGTTCTGCACCATCAGCGATAGCAATTTGAATACCTCTAGCCAGTGCATGAATTCTCCTGAGTTCAGTAAGCTCTTTGAGGTGAGCAACATCGTCAGCAAAGCTTGAGGTGCTGAGTGCCACCGTGAAGACTTCATAAGCATAATCCTTATCATCAGGAGCGAACTTCTCAACAATTCTCTCAAGGTTTGCTCAGTATTGTTTAATTAGTTGGAAGAATTTTTTGTGTAATACTCAGCTAAAATCATCTTCCGTAAGCTCACTCTCTAACAGGAGATCCATATCCATCAAGAGCATAGACAACACTTTCTTCTCAAGGTCTAGGTTTTTCATAGGATATCTTGATCTACTCAGCTAAAATCAGGTTCTTGTTTCCTTTTTGGCGGAGAAGTCTTCGCTAACACCATCTTCTTCTCTGATTCGTTAAGCTCAAACAAGCCTCTCCAGTTTGCACCGATCGCTTTTTCGAGCGTCGCAAGTTGTAATTGAGAATTTCCGATTTTTTTCAATAAGTTCAGATGTTGCTTAGTCGCCTCAGGAGTATTTTTAATCTTCATTGCTTCACGATTTTTAAGGAAGTCAAGATATGCTTTCTGGACTTCAGAGCTTAAAGCTTCAAAATAAGTCCCTACAGTGAGCGAAGCGAACGCATCCTCAGATTTTTCTTTTTTATTTTTTTCTTTTATTTTATTTTCTACTTCTTCTTCTACTTCTTCTTCTACTTCGCTTGTTTCAGCTTGTTTTAGTTTGTTTTTGCTTGAATTAGCTTGTTTTGATATGTTTTCCCAATTCTTACTTGCATTTTGATTACCCTTAGGGGCTCATCAATTCTTACCCCTATCACTCGCTGATACAGAGATTCATGCACTCTTATCAATTGTGAATTTTGGGGCAACCAATAACGCTTGCAAGATTGGATCATCTGGTTCCTTACCCTCAAGTCCATATTCTGCTAAGGCAATAAAGAACTTTGCCTGTAGTTCTGGAGTTGGAAGTTTTTTACCAGTCTCTAGAAAAGTAGAGAAGAATCTAAAGCTTTCTTTCATTTTCCTACCTTGAAGAAAATAAAAGCTTCTCTAGTCTTTTTACCTTCTCCTTACTCAACGAGCAAATAATTCCGCTAGGAATAATTACTGCGTACCAACCCATCGGTGTGAAGAGTGCTAGCAAAAAAATCAGTACAGAGAAAATTATTCAAAGCGGTCTCATTTTGTCGCTGTGTATAGAGAATAAAGAGTCGCAACCTAACAACTCTTTTAACTATGACCTACCACTTATTCGCTTACTGCGAGCGACCGAAGTCTTTGTGGATCGGAATTTGAAAAAAGTCTTATTAGATTGCATAGCGATGAGGTTTCGCCTCTCACCACAATGCAATTTAATAAGACCTTTATTGGTGCAGATTCTCTGCATTGTGCGAAACTGGTAAGATTCGATACTATGCGGAGAGCTCTATTCGTTGTACACAAAAAAAGCCGCACGAATTATATCGTACGGCTTCTATAAAGAAGTCTAATCAGCTTAATGGTGGGTGATATAGGACTCGAACCTATGACCCCCTGCTTGTAAGGCAGATGCTCTAGCCAACTGAGCTAATCACCCATTAAATATCCACAAAGTGGGTAGAACTTCTAAAAGAAATTCAAATGGCGGTCTTACGGGGAATCGAACCCCGATTAGAAGATTGAAAGTCTCCTGTCCTAGCCGTTAGACGATAAGACCAAAAGTTAGAAGAAGTGGCGGGATGGAAGGGACTCGAACCCTCGACCTCCTGCGTGACAGGCAGGCGTTCTAGCCGGCTGAACTACCACCCCAGAAACCGATAATCTCATCTAACAAATGTAATGGAGCCAGCTATCGGAATCGAACCGATAACCTACCGCTTACAAGGCGGTTGCTCTGCCAATTGAGCTAAGCTGGCACAAAAGTCCACAGTGGGACTAGTTTTTAAGAGTATCAAATGCTTTAGAAACTCTAGCCTTTTTCCTAGCTGCGTTTCTCTTTTTAATCACTCCAACCTTAGCGGCCTTATCAATAGCCTTAAATACTTTACTCAAATCCTCAACAGTCAAAGCAGCTTTAGCTTCAACACCTTTAAGAAATTTTTTCATAGCCATTTTCATTCTAAGTTTGAAATCATAATTTCTCTTTGCGAGAACCTGTGATCTATTCATAGCTTTGATAGCTGACTTCTTAATTGGCATTGAAAATACAAATTGGATATAAAGAGTATCAACTCTCCGAGAGTGGGACTCGAACCCACGACCCAGTGGTTAACAGCCACTTGCTCTACCGACTGAGCTATCTCGGATTGGCGATGGTGATTACTATACTGAAATCAGACCCATTTTCAAGAGATTTTTTACTTTTTATACGACTTTTTTCATTCAATGTCGAGTTTCCAAAGTCTGAGTCTACCAAACTACGAAGTTCAGATTTTTATACTCATAAGATAATCAAATACCGGGAACAGGACTTGAACCTGCACACCGTAAGGCACTTGGTTCTAAGCCAAG
>ERZ773233.1527-NODE-1527-length-13449-cov-4.998955_pt1 | contig 13449 bp, 12 predicted proteins | sample MGYA00580991_ERZ773233 | MGnify/ENA primary metagenome ERZ773233 (study PRJEB29015, sample SAMEA2738178) | human oral metagenome | biome: human oral; feature: human-associated habitat; material: saliva | place: China | collected 2161 ...
TTAGCTATTAGAATGTTTAAATTTCAATCTTTTTAAAATTTTGTTCACTGTGGATAAATATGTTAATAACTTTGTATAGGGAGTAGTTTATGTTTGAAAATGAGATTATTGTTGATAGCTTATGGCTTGAAGTTTGCAATGAGTTGAAAGACAAGCTCGGAGAGAGCCGTTTTGCAACTTGGATTGAGGTTTTAAAGCCAATTTGTTATGAGAATCATAAGTTAATGGTGCTTTGCCAATCAAATTATATAAAAACTTTTATAAATGGAAATTTTAAGGATTATATTGAAGATGCTATTAATAATCAGCTTTTTCCTCTAATTCAGGAAAAAACTGAGCTTTTACCTGTTGTTGCAACTGATGATGCATATTTGGAAGCGATTAAAAATGCAGGTGGTCAAACTTCTTTCTTTTCAAAATCTTCTGATAAGGCTACAAAAAAAGGAAAATTAAAGAAAATTTCAGCTTCAAGTAATTCTTTGGATTTTACAGAGAAATTTACTTTTGACAATTTTATAAAGGGTAAGAATAATGAATTTGCTATGGCTGCTGCTGAAGCTGTTTCAAAAAATCCAGCCGGTACTTACAATCCTCTTTTTATTTATGGAAATTCAGGACTTGGAAAGACTCATCTTATGAAGGCAATTGGTTATGAAATACATAAGAATTTCGATTGTAAAGTTTTGTATTTGAGTAGTGAAAAATTTACTATTGATCTTATCGATTCTATTAGAGATAAAAATCAAAATTCAGAGTCTGAGTTTAGAAAAAAATATAGAAATGTTGATGTTTTGCTTATAGACGATATTCAGTTTATCGCAGGAAAAACTGCAACTCAAGAGGAGTTTTTCCATACTTTTAATGAATTATACAGTAGAAATAAGCAAATTATTATTTCATCAGATAGACCACCAAAGGAAATTAAAAATCTTGAGGACAGACTTAAGAGTAGATTTAATATGGGTCTAACTGTAGATATTCAACCACCTGATTTTGAAACTAGAATGGCTATTTTACAAGATAAGGTAAAATATGAGCCGATAACTCTTTCAAATGAGGTTCTTGAATTTATTGCAATGAATATTAAGACAAACATTAGAGAGCTAGAAGGAGCTTTAATTAATGTTTTGGCTCATTATAAATTGAAGCAAGATGCTCCGATGACTGTTGATTATGTTAAGGGAATTTTATCTCAAAAGCTTAATGAACTAAATAGGAGAGAGTTGGATATAGATTTAATTAAAGAAACTGTAAGTCAATATTTTAAGATTGAAGTTTCTGATTTAAGTTCAAAAAATAGAGCTAATTCAATAGCTTATCCAAGACAGGTTGCAATGTATCTTTGCAGAAATATGTTAGATTGTGCATTAGGAAATATAGGTTCTGCTTTTGAAAAGGATCATACAACTATCATGCATGGTGTTAAAAAGATTGACGAAAAGATAAAGACGACAGAATCTGTAAAACAAGATATTGAGAATATAAAGAAAATGTTAGAGGATTAATATTACAAAAAAGTAATATTATTTTTAAGGGGTTTTTTAGTTATTCAACTTATACTGTTTACAAGTATGTTGATAAGTTGTTGATAACTTTATAAGATTTTTTTATTGTTAATATGTTTATAAGTATATGATTATTTAGTTAAATTATACAGTAGTTATACAGTTGTTAAATGTTGAAATTTAAATATTAAATTGGGTTGTTTGAGTTATCCACAGCCCCTACTACTATTACTACTAAATTATATTTTTTTATATGTGAAAAGAGGAGAAAATTATGGAAATAAAGATAATGCAAAATAATCTTTTGAATTTAATAAATATATCTTTAAGAGCTATAAGTTTGAAAAATAATACTTCAATTTTAGAAGGTATTTTATTTATTGCCAAAGATAATAAATTAACTTTGAAGTCAACTGATTTGGAATTAGCTATTGAAACTTCAACTGATTGTAAGGTAGAAAAAGAGGGTGAAGTTTTAATTAACGCTTCAATGATTTCAAATATAGTAAGAAAATTACCAAATGATGAAGTTCTTATTAAAGTTGATAGAGAAAAAGTGTTTATTCAAAGTGAAAATTCAAAATTTAATATTATTGCAATGGATATTTATTCATATCCAGAATTTCCAACTTTTGAAAACAAAGTGGACTTTACTGTTCAAGATAATTTGCTTAAAGTTGCAACAAAACAAACTATTTTTGCAACAGCAGTTGATGATTATAGAATAGTTTTAAATGGTGTTGATGTAGAGATAGAAAATCATAATGTTGATTTTGTTGCGCTTGATGGACATAGAATTGCAAAGAGAAGTTTTAAAATTTCAGAAGATATAGAGAAAAAAGTTATTATTCCACCAAGAGCTTTAAATGAAATTTCAAAAATTGTTCCTGAAGGATCAGTTGTAGGAATTTCTCTTGTTAGTGGTAGTGCTATTTTTACTTTTGAAAATACTATCTTTTCAACTAGAGTAATTGACGGAGAGTATTTGAATTACAAGGCTCTATTTTCTTATGAATACAAGACAAAAGTTATTGTTTCAAGACGTGATTTGATAAATGCGATTGAAAGAGCAAATATTATCTACAAGGCTGAAAAAGGAGATTTAGTTACTTTTACAATAGATGATAATAGTATTTTAGTTGAAGGTTCATCTGAAATTGGAGATTTAAAAGATGTTATAGACATCAAAAAAGAGGGAGATAATCTTAAAATTGCCTTTAATTCAAAATATGTTTTAGAAGGATTAAAGACAATAGAACAGGATTTTGTTGAAATTACATTTAACGGTAGAGCTGGTGCTTGTATCATTAGACCAGAAGATGAAAATATAGATTATACTTATTTAGTTTTACCAGTTTTATTACAAGATTCTCAATATTAGGAGTTAAAAATGGAAGAAATTATTATTGATACTGAATTTATAAAATTAGATTCGCTATTAAAATATGCAGCAGTTGTTCAAACTGGAGCTGATGCTAAATTTTTTATATCAGAAGGTTTAGTTTTAGTTGACGGAGAAGTTGAAACAAGACGTGGTAGAAAAATTTATGATGGAATGACTGTTAAAGTATTAGCTGATGACGAAGAAGTAAATTTAATTATTAAAAAGAGGTAGAGTTGATAGTTGAAAAAATACATTTGACCAACTTTAGAAATTTAAAAGATATTTCTTTTGATTTTAAGGAGAATATAAATGTTTTTGTCGGGAAAAATGGTATTGGAAAGACAAATGTTCTCGAAGCAATTTATATTTCTCTTGTTGCGTCAAGTTTTAGACAGGTAAAACAAGAAGATTTTATAAATTTTGATGAGAGTTTTGCAAAAGTTGATACTTTTGTAAATGAAAAAGGATTTGAAAATAAAATTTCCTTTTTATATACGGAAGATAAGAAAAAAGTTTTTAAAATTGATGATATCAAAATTAAGAGTGTAAATGAACTTTATGATTTTTCAAATGTTATTGGTTTTTTTCCAGATGAGCTTAAAATCATAACTGAAAGTCCAAATTTTAGAAGAAATTTTTTTGATAGCTTCATTATGAAGATGACAAAGGGATATAAACAAAAATTGAATTTATACAGAAATGTTATTTTTAGAAGAAATATGCTTTTAAAAGGAATGAATTTATCTAGCTATTACAAGCAAGAGATGAATGCACTTACAAAAAAACTTGCACTTTTATGTTATGAAATCAGTATGGAGAGAAAAAAACTTATTGACCTTATAAATATGGAAATAAATTCAATTCATCAAAAATTATCAGGTGAAACTCTTAGTATTGAATATGAATCAATTTTAAGTGATCATAGTAAAAGTGAAACTGAGTGTTTAAAGGAAATTTTAGAGAATTTTACAAAGACATATAGATTGGATTGTGAAAGCAAGACAACAAGTTTTGGAATTCACAAAGAGAATTTTAAATTTGTTTTAAATGGAAATGATGCGAAGAGTTTTTCTTCACAAGGTCAAAAGAGAAATATTATAATTACAGTTAAAATGTGTCAAAAAAATATTTTTGAAGAATATAAGGGTGTTAAACCGATAATTCTACTTGATGACCTTTTTAGTGAATTAGATGAAAATAGAAGATATGAAATTTTAGAATATTTAACAGATAATCAAGTCTTTATAACGACTACAGATAAGTCTTTTATAAATGATTTTAAGAATATAAATGTCATAGAAATGGAAAAAGTGAGAAAGGAAAGATATGAGTAAAGAAAAAATTAGAGATTATGGTGCTAAAGACATTAAGGTTTTAACAGGTCTTGAACCAGTTAGACTTAGACCTGGTATGTATATAGGTTCAACAGGAGTAAAGGGACTTCACCATTTAGTGTATGAAGTTGTTGATAACAGTATAGATGAGGCTTTAGCTGGTGTTTGTGATACAATTACAGTTAAAATTTATAAAGATAATTCTGTAAGTGTTGAAGATAATGGTAGTGGTATCCCAGTTGAGATACATCCACAAACTGGAAAATCAACTCTTGAAACAGTTTTAACTATCCTACATGCTGGTGGTAAATTTAACAACAATGCTTATCAAGTTTCAGGGGGACTTCATGGAGTTGGTGTTTCTGTTGTAAATGCACTTTCAGAGTGGCTTGTTGCAAATGTAAAGAGAGACGGAAAACTTTATGAACAAAAATTCTCAAGAGGTATTGCTACTTCAAAACTTGAAGTTGTTGGAACTTCAAAAGAAAATGGAACAATAATTACTTTTAAACCTGATCATGAAATTTTTGATACAACTATCTTTGAAAAAGAAATTTTAAGAAACAGATTTAGAGAAATGGCATTCTTAAACAAGGGTGTTAAGATTGTTTTTACTGATGAGAGAGAAGACTATACAGAAACTTTCCACTATGAAGGTGGAATAAAATCTTTCGTTGAGTATATGAATAGAAATAAAAATTGTCTTCATAGTGAAGTTATTTATTTTCAAGGACAAAAAGGAGATTCACAAGTTGAAATTTCTATGCAGTATACAGACGGATATTCTGAAAATGTATTAACTTTTGCCAATAATATCCATACTCCAGAAGGAGGAAGTCATTTAGTAGGTTTTAGAACTGCTCTTACTCGTACTTTAAATGACTATGGAAGAAAATATAATTTAATTAAAGATAAGGAAGCTAATCTTCAAGGGGATGATACAAGAGAAGGTCTTACTGGAATTGTTTCAATTAAACTTCCAAATCCTCAATTTGAAGGACAAACTAAGGCAAAACTTGGAAATAGTGAAAGCCGTGGTATTGTTGAAACTTTCTTATATGATAATTTGATGACTTTCTTGGAAGAAAATCCAAAAGTTGGTAAGATTATAATTGAAAAGGCACAAAGTAGTGCAAGAGCAAGAGAAGCTGCAAGAAAAGCAAGAGATTTAACTCGTAAAAAATCTATTCTTGATAATACAACTTTACCTGGAAAATTATCAGATTGCCAAGAAAGTGATATTGCTGTAAATGAAATTTACCTTGTCGAAGGGGATTCAGCCGGTGGTTCTGCAAAACAAGGTAGAGATAGTAAATTCCAAGCAGTTTTACCACTAAAAGGTAAAATTATGAACGTTGAAAAGGCAAGAATTGATAAGATTTTAGGTTATGAAGAAATCAAATCAATGATTACTGCTTTTGGAACAGGAATTGGTAAAGATTTCAATTTAGATAATTTAAGATATGGAAAAATAGTTATTATGACCGATGCCGATGTTGACGGTGCACATATTAGAACTTTGATTTTAACATTTTTCTATCGTTATATGAAAGAATTAATCGAACAAGGTCATGTATATATTGCACAACCACCACTTTATGGAATAATTAAAGGTGTTAAGGTTGTAAAATATTGTTGGACTGATGAAGAATTACAAGCTAGTTTAGATGAACTTGGTCGTGATTCACATAGAATTCAAAGATATAAAGGTCTTGGGGAAATGAATCCTGCACAGCTTTGGGAAACAACAATGAATCCTGAAAACAGACTTTTCCTACAAGTAAATATTGATGATGAAGAACTTGTGTCAATAGATGAAACTTTCTCAACTCTTATGGGAGATAAGGTTGAACCGAGACGTGAATTTATAGAACAAAATGCGAAATATGTTGAAAATATTGACGCATAGGAGGAATAAATGGCTGATATAGAAAATAAAATAAATGTTGTCGATGTAGATATCGAAAAGGAAATGAAAAAGTCATACCTTGAATATGCCATGAGTGTTATTGTTGCAAGAGCTTTACCAGATGTTAAAGACGGTTTAAAGCCTGTTCATAGAAGAATTATTTATGCAATGCAAGGTCTAGGACTTTTACCAGACAAGCCTTATAAAAAATCTTCAAGACTTGTTGGGGAAGTAATGGGTAAGTATCACCCTCATGGTGATTCTGCAATATACGATGCAACTGTAAGACTTGCTCAAGATTTCAACTTACGTTACCCTCTTGTTGACGGTCAAGGAAACTTTGGTACAATTGACGGAGACGGCGCTGCTGCTCCTCGTTATACAGAAGTTAGAATGCAAAAACTTGCTCTTGAAATGTTAAGAGATATAAATAAAGATACAGTAGATTTCGTTCCAAACTACGACGAAAACGAAAAAGAACCAGTTGTTCTTCCAAGTAAATTTCCAAATCTTTTGGTAAATGGTGCTGCTGGTATCGCTGTTGGTATGGCTACAAATATGCCACCACATAATTTAAATGAAGTAATTGATGCAACTTGCGAATATATTGATAATTTTGATATTTCAGTTGATGAACTTATGAAATTTGTTAAAGGACCTGATTTTCCAACTGGTGCAAATATTATGGGACTTGAAGGAATTAAACAAGCTTATCATACTGGACGTGGAAAAATTACTGTAAGAGCAGTTGCAAATATTGAAGAATACAATAATAAAACTAGAATTATAGTTACAGAAATTCCATATCAAGTTAATAAAACTAATTTGATTATGAAGATTGTTGAACTTATCAAAGATAAGAGAATTGAAGGTATTTCTGACCTTAGAGATGAAAGTAATATGAAGGGAATTAGAATTGTAATCGAATTAAAAAGAGATGCAAACCCTAATATTATCTTAAATAATCTTTATAAACATACACAAATGCAAACAACTTTCGGTGTAATTAACCTTGCACTTGTAAATGGTGAGCCAAAAGTTTTAACTTTAAAGGAATTAATCGGACATTATGTTGAACATCAAAGAGATGTAATTACAAGACGTTGTAAATTTGAGCTTAAAAAAGCTGAGGATAGAGCTCATATCGTTGAAGGTCTTTTAAAAGCAATTGATCATATTGACGAAATCATCAAGATAATTAGAGCTTCTTATTCTGATGCTCAAGAAAAACTTATGGAACGTTTCGACTTTACTAAAATTCAAGCTGAAAGTATCCTTGAAATGCGTTTAAGAAGACTTCAAGGTCTTGAAAGAGAAAAATTACAAGAAGAATATAACTCTTTGATTAAAGAAATTGCTAGACTTAAAGAAATTTTAGGAAATGAAAGATTAATCTTAAATATTATCAAAGAAGAACTTTCTGAAATTAAAGAAAAATTTGGAGATGACAGAAGAACTGAAATCAAACCTAATTTTGATGAAATCGAAATTGAAGAGTTAATCAAAGAAGAAGATGTTGTAATAACTCTTACAAAACAAGGTTACATTAAGAGAATTCCTTCTGATACTTACAAAGTACAAAATAGAGGTGGAAAAGGTGTTGTAGCTCTTACAACAAAAGAAGATGACTATGTTGACAGTCTTTTCATCACTTCAACTCATAGTGAAATTTTATTCTTTACTAATAAGGGAAGAGTATATAAATTAAAAGCTTACGAAATTCCAGAAGGAAAGAGACAAGCTAAAGGACAAAATATTATAAATCTTCTAGAATTAATGCATGGTGAAAAAGTAAATGCAGTAATTCCAGTTAAAGAAACAGAAGCTGATGAATACTTAATTATGACTACAAAGAAAGGTACAATTAAGAGAACATCTGTTGAGCTTTTCAAATCTATTAGAAAAGTTGGTATAAAAGCCATTAACTTAGTTGATGATGACGAATTAATTCAAGTTAGAGTTTCAACAGTTGAAGATTCAGCCATAATCGTTACAAGAAAAGGACTTGCAATCAAATTCGCACTTTCTGATTTAAGAGAAATCGGAAGAACTGGACAAGGTGTAAGAGGAATTAAACTTGATAAAGATGATGAAGTTGTTTCTATGAACCTTGATTCAGAAGGAAAACATCTACTTGTATTTTCTGAATTTGGTTATGGTAAGAGAACTCTTACTTCAAGTTACAAAGTACAAAATAGAGGCGGAAAAGGTGTTAAAACTTATAAAGTAACTGATAAAACAGGTTATGTTGTTTCATCAAAAATTGTAAATCCAAGTGATGAAGTTATAGTTCTTTCACAAAGTGGCGGAATTATAAGACTTCTTGTTAAGGATATTCCAGTTAAAGGTAGAGATACTCAAGGAGTAATAATTAAAGATGTAAATAAAGAAGATGACAAGATCGTTGCAGTTGCAAAATATGTAAATGATGTTGAATAAGGAGATATTATGGAATTAAAAGTTGATTTAAGACAAGAAGGAGAAAAACTATTTGTCGATTTACAAGGTGATTTAGATATAAATTCTAATCAGGCTTTTAAAGATAAAGTAAATTCCGTTAAAGGAATTAAAAATATAGTAGTAAATTGTGATAATCTATCATATATTGATTCAACAGGACTTGGAGCTTTTGTAAGTATTTACAAGAACTTAAAAGAAAATGGAGAAAAACTTGTTATTAAAGGATTAAAACCACATATTAAGAAGATTTTTCTAATAACTGATTTAGACAAAGTATTTGATATTGAGGAGTAATTATGGATAAGATATTTGTAAAAATTCCTTCAGAAAAAAAATATATTTCAACAGTTAGACTTTCAATCTCATCCATAGCTAATACAATAGCTATGGATATTGAAAATATCGAAGATTTAAAAGTTTCAATTTCTGAAGTTATGAACTTATTTGTTGATGAAGGTAATTTTTTTGAAATTAGCATTGCTGTTATTGAAGATAAAATTGAAATTGAAGTATTACCAGATGTATCTATTTCAGAAATTCAACAAAAAGAAGAAAATAAATTTGCTTTATTAATTTTAGAAAATTTAGTTGATAAAATAGAATTTAAGGAAAAAAGTGTACTTTTAGTTAAAAATAAAGGATAGGGCTATGAAAAAGGGATATAACAAACCGGACTCAGAACAAATAAAAGCTCTTTTTAAAGAGTATTTTGAAAATCCCACACCAGAACTTAGAGATAAATTAATTGAAAAAAATCTATATATGGCTGAAATTTTAGCTAAAAAATATGTAAATCGTGGAATTGATTATGATGATTTATTCCAAGTTGCAAGTCTTGGCTTAATTTACGCCATAGATAGATATGATATTTCAAAAGGCTTTGAATTTTCAAGTTTCGCAATGCCGACTATAGTCGGAGAGATAAAGAGATATTTCAGAGATAAAGGTTGGGTAATTCGTGTTCCAAGAAGAATACAGGAGAACTCTAAAAAAGTAAATAATGCAAAATATCATTTAACACAAGAGCTTGGAAGAACTCCAACAATTAAAGATATTGCAGACTATGTAGAACTTTCTGAAGAAGAAGTGTTGGAAATTATGGAAGCTAGTAAGGTTTATACACCTCAATCCTTAGACCAAAGTTTTGAAAATTCAGATAGCGAAGACAAGGATACAAACTTAATTGATGTCGTTGGAGAAGATGATAAAGAATATGATTTTATTGATAATCAAGACTTTATCAGAAAAACTTTAGACAAATTATCCGAAGTTGAAAAGCAAATAATACTTGGAAGATATTTTGAACAAAAAACACAAGTTGCCCTTGCAAAAGAGCTAAACATTTCACAGATGACAGTAAGCCGTCTAGAAAAAAAGGCACTTGCAAAGTTTAGAGAAGAAATGAATGTATAATACAAAAAATCAACGGACACCCGTTGATTTTTTTGTGGGGGAATGTTGAAATAAAAAATAAAATAATTCACGTCACATCACTTTGAAAAGAAAATCCCCAACACGTCATCTTGAGCGGAACGTAGCATAGTGAAGTGAAGTCGAAAGATCTCAACTATTGCTTGCTAGCAAGCAATAGTATTTCTGAAAGAAATAAAAAAAATTACAATGATTTTTAGTATAAAAAAACAATTGAATCTACTCAATTATTATGCTATACTGACATTGATTGTATTAATATAAAAGGAGAAAAATAATGAGTTTTTTAAAAAAGGTTGTTAATGGATTATTTAATGGGTCAAAAGAAAAGAAAGAAGAAAATAGCCTTAAAGAAGCACCTCTTGCCTATTGGGAAGAATTTTCACATATGTTAGCTTTAGTACCTGAAAATTACACAATAACAGAAGATATTTTTGAAAATATTAAAGCAATAAATGGTATTGAAATTAAAGAAAAAAGTCTTCCAAGTGAAGATTATCCTGGACAAATTGTTCTATCATATAAAGGAACTGATTTTGATGTAAGATTCTATCTTGGAGATTTTTATGCAGAAGAAATGTATCAATGGCAATTACAATATTTTACAGAAGAAGAAAAAGAACAGATTTTAAATTCAAAGAATGCCTTAATTGTTTATATGAAATTTGAAGGAGATGCTAAAATATGTTACCATTTACAGCTTAAGCTTGTATATGCTATGGTTCCTGAAATGGTTGCTCTTTGTGATGAAAGTGCTGAAAGAATGTTAAATAAAAAATGGGTTGAATTAGCAGCAAAATCAAATGTGCTTCCTGCTCCTGAAAGTATTTATACTGTTCAAGCAGTTTATGATGAGAATGAAGTTTGGTTACATACTCATGGATTATGTAGATGTAATCTCCACGAAATTGAGATTTTGGATTCAAGGAAGGATGACTATTATGCACATTATAGCTTACTTTCTAATTATGCTTCTAGAATGATAGATGGAAATTATTCTAATGAAGATGAAGAAGAGATACAATTAGGATTTTTTTATGATAAATCTCCAATAGTTGCTACATCTAAAAAATGGATTGATGCTTTGAAATATTATCCTAATGTTACTATTGGAGGGCTTGAAGACAGAAAAGAATCTCATAATTCTAAAACAAATATAATTTTCCTATATGAAAATGAAGAAGATTATAATAATAACATTGTAAGTTTACCTACAAAATTTACAGAAAAGTTTGTTAATAATCCATTGTTTTTCTTAAGTAAAGAAGAAACTGCTAGAATGAGTGATTTAGCTAGAGAAAGATTTTCTTATGTTGAAAGAATGCTTAAGAAAAAACAAGAAAGTAATGAAGATATTACTATTATTATTAAATTAGGACTTGAAACAATAGATGAAGAAGGTAATTTGGATAGTACAAATCTTGAACATATTTGGTTTGAGGCTATTTCTATGGAAGGAGATAGTTTTAAGGCAGTATTGACTCAAGAACCATATCATATTCCAGATTTACATGAAGGTGATGAGGGAATATATTCTATAAATTATGTAAGTGATTGGGTGATTTATACTGAAAAGGGTGTAATAAAACCAGAGACTGTATATTTGTTAGATTTATAAGAAAATAAAATAGAGCGTATGACAAAAAGTTTGTAAATTTAAATTAAGCCTTCCATGGTAAAATCTAAATACCATAGGAGGCTATTTATTATGCGTGAATTGTCAAGTCAAGTGCAACAAAAAACAAGTTTACAATTATGTGAATAAAAAGTGATAATGTCTTAAATAGAGAAAAGGGAAAATGTTCCAATGCAATAAAAATATATTATAATAAAATCATAATATTCGGAGGAAATAGAATGACAGATGTTATCACAAAACAACAAAATGTAAAATTAAATGATATTCAAGAAAATAGATACCTTATCATTTCAGATGTTATTAATGGACTTAAAACAAAAAAACGTGCTGCTTCTTTACTTAATCTAACAGAAAGACAAATTAATCGGTTAATAAAAGTAGCTGAGACAGAGGGTGCCGCTGGTTTTATTCATAAAAAACACTGGCATCTCACCTAGTAATAAAATCTCCGGTTCTATTAAACATCAAATAGTCTCTTGGTATAAAGATACTTACTATGATTTTTCTTTCTCACATTTTTGTGAAATACTTCGTGATGAAAAAAATATTAAAATTAGTCGAACTTCTGTAGCTAAAATCTTATTTGATGCTGATATTATCTCTCCTAAAGCTACTAAAAAAACTAAAGCTATAATGAGACGTAGAATAAAACAAAAAATACAATTACTCCCAATCAAAATACTACTTCAACTGTTGTAGAAGCCATTTCTAATCTATCTAGTGTTCATCCTAGTAGATCTAGAAAAAAATATTTCGGCGAACTTCTTCAAATGGATGCTAGTATTCATAACTGGTTTGGCGATAAAATGACCTCTCTTCATATCGTTATTGATGATTTTACTGGTATGATTGTTGGTGCTTATTTTGATGAGCAGGAGACTTTAAATGGTTACTATAATGTCTTAAATCAAGTTCTTGATAATTATGGTATCCCTTATGAAATATGGACTGATAAAAGAACTATTTTTGAATATAATTCTTCTAAAAATAAAAAAATTGAAAATAATACTTTTACTCAATTTGGTTATGCTTGCCATCAATTAGGTATTTCTATTCTATCTTCCAGTGTTCCTCAAAAAAAAGGACGAGTTGAACGCGCTTTTGGAACACTTCAATCTCGTCTTATACCTTTATTAAGACTTGAAAATATTCAAACAATAGAGGAAGCAAATAATTTCCTAACATCTTACCTCAAAGTCTTTAATTCTCAATTCTCTGTCACTAATTATAACACATCTAAGTTTGAAGTGGTAGATAATATTAATACTAATTTAATTTTGAGTGTGAATTCTATTAGGAAAATTAATTCTGGGTATCATTTCAAATATAAAAATAAGTCGTATATTCCTATTAATTCTTTCGGTAAGGCTGTATATTATCCTATTAAAACTGAGATTAGAGTTATTGAAGCTTTTGATGGAAATTTATATGTGTCTATAGAAAATAATATTTTTTCTACTAGGGTTTTAGAAAAACGTGAACTGGAGTCTATTGAGTTTGACGTTCCTATTTTAAAGGATACTAAACCTAAATTTATCCCACCTATGTCTCATCCTTGGAGAAAGAATTCTTTCTTGAAATATATATCTAAACTTGATAGTTTCATAGCTAAAGGGGATTTCGATAACCTTTAGTATAGGCAAAAAGAATGATTAAAATAAGGCTTCGCCTTTTTTATCATTCTCTTTTGGCTCATCCAAGCGGTAGCGCGGAAGGACTTCTACATTTTTTTATTTTTAAGGATTTTTTTCCGCTATTTTTAATTGATAATTTAGGACATTTTCCCT
>ERZ773233.1528-NODE-1528-length-13447-cov-115.172939_pt1 | contig 13447 bp, 8 predicted proteins | sample MGYA00580991_ERZ773233 | MGnify/ENA primary metagenome ERZ773233 (study PRJEB29015, sample SAMEA2738178) | human oral metagenome | biome: human oral; feature: human-associated habitat; material: saliva | place: China | collected 2161 ...
TGTTCCATCAGGGACACCTCAACATCCTGCGCGCCGCCCGCGAGCGCTGCGATCGACTGGTCGTCGGCGTGACCTCCGACGAGGCGCTCATCCGCATGAAGGGCCGCGCCCCCGTCATTCCGCTCAAGGAGCGCTGCGACCTCGTGTCGTCGCTGCGTTTCGTGGACGCGGTGGTCGTGGATCTGGATCAGGACAAGCGCCTGGCCTGGCGCCTCCAGCCTTTCGACGTGCTCTTCAAGGGAGATGACTGGAAGGGCACTCCCAAGGGCGCTCAGCTCGAAGCGGAGATGGCGGAGGTCGGCGCGCGCGTCGTCTACCTGCCCTACACGCCGTCGACGTCGTCGACGAAGCTGCGCCGCTTCATCGCGCCCGAGGATTTCACTGACGAGGCATCGGCTGAGAAGCCGGAGCAGGCGACGGAAGGGGAGCAGCAGTGAGCCTTCCCGTGGTGCTTGAGCCGGGCTCCTCGTGGGGCACACGTTTTACGACGTATCGCAGTGCGCTGGCCGCTGCCCAGAAGCCGGGCGCGGGCGTTCCCGCGTACATGCGTTGGGTGAACCGCGGTGCCGCGCGCGTCGTGGCGGCCGCCTGCGCGGCCTTCGGCTGGACGCCGAACTTCGTCAGCTTCATCTCCGTGTGCTTCTCGACGATCGGCCTCATCGTTCTCGTCGCGTGTGACCCTGCGTGGTGGAGCGGCCTGATCGTGGGTACGGCCCTGGCGGTCGGCTTCATGTTTGACTCGGCGGACGGCCAGGTGTCGCGCGTGACCGGCGCGTCGTCGAAGACGGGGGAGTGGGTGGACCACGTCGCTGACGCGTTCCGCTCGCCCGCGATCCACTTCTGCACGGCGGCCGCCGTCATGGTGTACCGTCCCGAGTCCTGGTGGCTCGCGATCGTGGCCCTCGTTTACGGCTGGGTGACGTCGGGCCAGTTTATGAGCCAGATCCTGGCCGAGCAGTTCGTGCGCGCGGCCGGACGCAAGCAGACGCGCGGCGGTAACCTGCGTTCCTTCGTGCTGCTGCCCACCGACCCGGGCGTCCTGTGCTGGTCCTTCGTCCTGTGGGGCTTCGGCGTTCCTTTCATGGTGCTGTACACGTTCCTCGCCGTGGTCGCTGTTGCGCACTCGTCGATCTCCCTGCGCCGCCGCTTCCGCGACCTGCGGGCCCTCGACGCCGCCGCGAAGCAGGGGGAGTCCCGTGCCTGAGTTGTCCGTCATCCTGCCTGCGCGCAACGCGGCGGGCACGATCCGGCGCGCCGTGGCCTCGACGCTGGCCGCCATGCCCCCCGACTCTGAGCTGGTCGTCGGTAACGACTCCTCCTCCGATTCGACGGTGGGCGAGGCGATCCGTGGCGCGTCGCGCGGCGGCGTGGTCGATCCTCGCCTGCGCATTGAGGACATCACCCCGGGTGAGGGCGGCGTCTCGCGCGTCTTGACGCAGCTGATGGAGCGCACGGATTCGCGCCTGGTGGGCCGCATGGACGCCGATGACATCTCCCTGAAGGGCCGCTTCAGGCGCACGCAGCGCGCGATTGAGCGCGGTGACGACATGGTGTTCACGCAGATGATTGAACTGCGCGGTTCTCGCCCGGTGCCGCGCGTACCCTACGAGATCACGCCCGAGGACATGGGCTGGCACCTGCTACTCACCAACCCCGTGTGTCACCCCACCATGCTGGCGACGCGAGAGGTCATCGACCGCGTCGGCGGCTACCGGTCGGTGCCTGCCGAGGACTACGACCTGTGGTTGCGCGTCGCCGCCGCCGGTGGGCGCATCCGCCGCCTGGCGGCGTGGGGCCTCCTGTATCGCATCCATCCGGGCCAGGTCACGGGCAATAAGGCGTGGCGCGCGGATTCGTGGAAGAGCCCGGAGCAGGCCCAGGCCTTCGCCGACCTGTCGACGTCGCTGACGGGAGAGGCACTGCCGCGCCTGGTGTCCATCGTTTCGCTTCCTCGCGAGGAGGCCGAGCGCGAGCTCGACCGCTTCGTGCAGGTCTACACTCAGGGGGTCGCGTCTCGACCCGCCAAGCCCCGCCGCGCCCTCGAGCGTCGGCTGAATGCGCGCGCCGCGTGGGTGCGCTCGACCATCCAAGGAGAACAGTCATGATCCTTACCCCTCCGCCCACGGGCGGCCAGCAGATCCTGCGTCACGCCCTGGCGCGCCGCTGGAGGTCGATTGCTGCGGGGACCGCGGCTGGTTTGGTTCTCGGCGTCGTCGCTGCCTTCGGTGTTCCGGCTACGCACACGGCGACGGTGTCGATGACCGTCACGTCTCCGACTATCACTCCCGCCCCCGCCTTGCGCGCCTCCCTGTCGAATACGACGGACATGGTCACCGAGCAGGGCATCGCGAAGTCCGCGACGGTCCTGGATGCGGCGGCTGAGAAGCTCGGCGGCGGCGTGACCGCTTCCGAACTGCGCTCCAACATGGACGTGTCGGGCGACACGAATGGCACGATCGTGAAGATTGAGTATTCGGCGCCGACCCGCGCCGAGGCCGTCGCGGCCGCGGACGCGATCGCCGAGTTCTACCTGCAGCAGCGCACAGCCCTCGTGGAGCAGCGCGCCGACGAGATGGCCGCCGCCGCGAACGAGGACATCTCCGCCCTGGAGGCCGAGCTGGGGACCCTGCAGCCCACCGTCGACGAGGACGGCAAGGTGACGGAGGATCCGCGCGCCGATGAGGTGACGAAGCAGATCAACAAGCTCAAGGAGCAGGTCGCCCAGCTGGAGCCGTACCACGCCAGCGCCGGCCTCGTGATTACGAGCGCTGACGCCTCGAGCGACACGGTGGAGCCCTCCAAGGCTCGCCTCATCCTGATTTTCACCGTCGTCGGTGTGTTCGCCGGCCTCGTGCTGGTGCTCCTGCGCGAGACACGCGCACGCTCGTTGGCCTCTCCCACGCAGTTGGCGGACCTGACTGCCCTGCCGGTGTGGAGCGCGGAAGAGAACGTGCCCGAGCCGTGGCTGGCCCCCACGCGCATGCTCGCGATGGCGATCGACCGCGACCACTGGGTCGACCTGATCGTCGACGCGTCGGACCCCGAAGCCCGTCAGCTGCACCGCGTCCTGTCGCGCTCCCTGGCTGAAACCCGTGTGCCGGCGCCGCGCCTCATCGACATTCACCAGCCTCTCGCCTCCCTCCTCGACGAGGTTCGTCCCTCCCGCCACGTCCTCATCGCCGTGCGTAAGGGCCACGACCTGTCGAAGCTGCATGCCCTCCTCGACGAGCTCGCGCTCATCAACCGCGAGGTCAACGGCATGATCTACCTGGGTGGGCAGGTCGCCGGCAGCGCCGAGACCGTCGCCGCGCCCGCCCTCGAGGTCATCGAGCCCGAGGACGAGGCCGTGGAGCCGGTCGCGGAGGAGGAGACGGAAGCTGCGCCCGCGAAGGAGTCGATGCCCGACAAGGCCACCGAGGACACCGCCGACAAGAAGGGTTCGACGAAGAAGGGCTCGACGAAGAAGGGTTCGACGAAGAAGAATTCGACCGACACGAAGGGTAAGAAGTGAGCGCCGAGGAGATCACCACTCTCGACGACAAGGCCGCCTCGATCTGGCACGTGGACCGCACCGCCCGCGTCAGCCAGCTCGTCTCGGGGGACCCGACGTCCCCGCGCGCGCTCGTTCTCGTGCGCGACAACGGCCGAAACTCCGCGTTCGTCGAGATTGAGGGTACGGATCACCCGGAGAACGATCCGCGCGTGCTCGAGGTCGAGGCGGCCTGCGCCCGCGGCTGGGAAGAAGGCGCGGGGGCGGACATCGACGCCACCGTCATCATGTGCACGGTCGGTTCCTGCGACATGCTCGAGGAGGCGGTGCGCGCCATCCTGGCCCAGGACCACCAGCGTTTCTCGCTCGTCGTCGTGGACAACGCGCCGCACACCGGGCAGACCCGGGAGAAGCTCGCCGGCATCACTGACACGCGCATGAGCATTGTCTCCGCGTCTCGCCCCGGCCTGTCGCGCGCCCGCAACCGCGGCGTCCTGGCGGCGCGCGGTGAAGTCATCGTCTTCACGGACGACGACGCCATCGTCGATCCCCACTGGCTGACCGCCATGATCGACCCCTTCACGGCCTCGCCCTACGTGGCCGCGACGACGGGCATCGCCCTGCCCCTGGAGGAACGCTACAAGGCGCAGCGCTGGTTCGAGTCGCGCGGCGGCTTCCCCAAGGACATGAGCCCGCGCGTCTGGTGCGTCGGCGACGTGCCCAGCGGCCTGGAGGCCCTGGGAGAAAAGGGTGACGGTGGCCCGCTGTTCCCGATCACGACCGCGCGCGTGGGCGCCGGCGTGTGCATGGCGATGCGCCGCGACGTCCTCATGGAGGTCGGCCCCTTCGACCCGGCCCTCGGCGCCGGAACCTCCACGCGTGGCGGCGAAGACCTCGACATGTTCGCACGCATCCTGGCCACGGGTGACGTCATCGTCCACACGCCCGACGCCCTGGTGCATCACCGCCACCGCGTCGACGAGGCCGGCCTGGACAAGCAGATCCGTGGCAACGGCTCCGGCATGGCCGCCCTGCTCACGAAGGCGATCATCGACAAGCCCTCCGTCCTGGGCACCCTCATCGGCCGAATCCCCGGCATCTTGAAGCGTATCAAGCCCGGCGGCGCCCGCGTCGCGGGCACCGACGACGACGTGCCCAGCTCCCTCACCAAGTCTGAGATCAAGGGCTTCCTGGAGGGCCCCTTCCTGTACCTGTCCTCGCGCAGGCGCAACAAGCTGGTCGCGCCCAGCCGCGACGCGCGCGCCGCCGATCCCGCCCAGGGAGCGCCCACCGGCGCGAGCGACGGTGACGATGCCCCGGCCTCGCCCGCTGAGCGCGGCGCCCCCGAAGGGAGCTCGGACACGTGAGTCCGCACCGAGGAATCTGGACGAAGCCCGCCGCCGCGCGTATCGGGCCGCTGCGAGAGGACGCGCAGGAACTGCCGGCGTGGCCCTTCGTCGTGGCCTATGCGGCGTATTTCCTGTGGTGGGTGCTCGGCTCCGGCGACCTCATGTGGCCGCTCTTCGCCATCATCATGGTCGTGTTCATGATCGGCCGCCACGGCCTGCGCTTCCCGCCCGGGACGATCATCTGGACGTTCTTCCTGGCGTGGGTGCTGGCCTCCATGACAATGCTCGACTCGGGAGGGCGCGTCATCGGCGCGTTCTACCGCTTCCTGCTTCAGTTGGCGCCCGGCATCTTCGCCGTCTACGCGTATAACGCGCGTCAGACGCTGAGTGTGCGCGCGATCGTGGGCACCATGTGGGGTTTCCTGGCCTCGACGACCATCGGCGGCTTCATCGCCATGGCGGCCCCGACGCTGCGATTTAAGACGCTCATGTACTACCTGGTGCCGCGCGCCCTGCACTCCAACGACTTCGTCAAGGAGTTCACCAAGCGCGCGACCACCCAGTGGAATCCGTCGTCGTGGATCCTCTCCGACCCGCGCCCCTCGGCTCCCTTCATCTACTCCAACACCTACGGCAACGTCTACTCGCTGATCTTCCCGCTGGCTCTCGTCTTCGCCTACGTGCTGTGGCGCGAGCGCTCCAAGTGGCGTTTCCTCGTGGCCGCCGTGTGCGCCCTGTCGGTGATTCCGGCCGCCGCGACCCTCAATCGTGGCATGTACATCGGCCTGATCGTCGTCGTCGTGTGGGTGGGTTTCCAGCGTCTGCGCGCGGGGGCATGGCGCACGGTGCTCGGCATCGTCGCGGCCACCGCAGTGGGCATCGTCGCGTGGCTGGCGACCCCGGCCTCGCAGTCGCTCCTTGAGCGCGTCGCTGCCTCCTCGTCGACGGAGGACCGCGCCTCGAACTATCTGGAGACGCTCTACGAGCTCCGGCAGTCCCCGTTCCTCGGGTTCGGCGCGCCGCGTCCCTCGGCGTCGCCGTGGCTGCCCTCCCTGGGCACGCAGGGGCAGTTCTGGACGGTCATCTTCTCCTACGGCCTGGTCGGCCTGCTCCTGTTCCTCGTCTTCTTCGTGCGTATGTTCCCGCGCATCTGGCGCGCCAAGGACGTGTACGGCTCGATTCTGGGTGGCATCATCCTGGCGACCCTCGTGGAGCAGTTCTACTACGGCATGAACACGGGCCTCATGATCTCCGTTGTCGCCGTGAGCCTGCTGTCGCGCCACCTCGAGGAGGAGAGCGATCCTCTGCGTCGCGCCACCGCAGTGGAGCAGGGTGCGCCGACGGCGGGCAGCGTCGCCGGAACCGTGCGCGCCGCGCGGGCGGTCCGCCTCGGGGAATGGCAAAGCCCCGCCGCGAACGACGGGGCTTTCGCCACGCAGATGCTTGAGCGGCTCAACAGGTCGGGTCGTCGGGGAAGGAGAAACCGGCAAGCTTCCAGTTCTCTCCCTCCTTCACAAACTGAAAATAGGTGAGGGCGCGGGTCATGCGCGTCTCGTCCGTCAGCGCGGTCCCGGCGTCGTTGAGGAGGCGCACGGAGGAGGAGTCCACGCACACCGAGACGGTGACGTTTCCAGCGCCGTCATCGGAGATGATCTGCGGGTTCTCCAGGGTGGGCGTGCCCTCGGCGTGGGTGCCGTCCCTCGACCACTCCAGGGCCTGCGCGTCGAATTCTTCGAGCGCGGACTCAGTCAGTACGGAGGACAGGTCGGTGGCCTGGGCCTGCTCGGGGTCGGCGTACGCGTTCCACAGGGTGTTGGCGACGTACTGGGCCTGCTCGCCGGCTTCCGTCGCGGTGCCCATCGAGCCCGACGCGTTGGCCGGACCCGCGGACTGCGGCGTAATGGTCTTGGCGACGGACTGCGGCCCGGCCGACTGGTCCTCCGGGGAGGACTGGATGCCCGAGGCTGCCGACATCTCGGAGTCGGAGGAGCCCGTCAGGCGCAGGATACCCGCGATGACGAGGGCGATGATCAGGAGAATCGCGGCCGCCAGGAGAATTTTCTTGCGGGCGGGCGAGAGCGAATCGAGTTTGAAGTCCATGTGTATCCCATCGATCGGTTATAGGGAAAGGCTACCGCGCGGTAGCGGGAAGGTTACTCATGAGTGAGACAAATCAAGCCAGGCGTTCCCTCGCGCGCGGGGGCATCGTCGGCTTCGTCGGAGCGGCGGCGTCGGCGATTCTGGGCTTCGCGTTCACGATCATCCTGTCTCGGATGCTGGGGGCGCAGGGCGCGGGCGTCGTCACCCAGGCGACGGGCGTCTTCGCGATCGTCATGGCGCTGGCGAAGGTCGGCCTCGACTCCACGGCGATCTACCTGATGCCCCGCCTGTCCCTGGATGCGCCCGAGGAGATCCGCGCGACCCTGTCGTTCATGGCGACGATGACGGTGGGCGTGTCCACCGTCTGCGTGCTCGTTCTCGAGGCCGTGGCCCCGTTGATCTGGAATGAGGAGGTCGCGGGGGCCACCCGCGCCGTCCTCTGGTTCGTGCCGATCGGTGCCCTGACGTTGGTTGCGTCAGCCGCCCTGCGGGCTCTGGGCAACATGCGCGAGTACGTCCTCGTCCAAAACCTGCTCCTGCCGGGCCTGCGTCCTCTGCTCGTCGCCCTCGCGGCCGCTCTGACCGGGTCGCTGGCCTTCGTGTCGGTCGCGTGGGCGCTTCCGTTCGTCATCGTTTTGGTCGCCTCGTGGTGGCTGTTGCTGCGTCACATGCCATCGGTCGCGGATTCGGTGGGGCGTTGGCCCGGGGCCGAGCGTCGCCGCCAGGTCATCAGTTTCGCGCTGCCGCGCACCCTGACGGCGGGGTTGGAGCAGGCCCTGCAGTGGCTTGATGTTCTTCTGGTCGGCTTGCTCGCTGGCGACGCGGCCTCGGGCATCTACGGTGGTGCGATTCGTTTCATTCAGGCAGGCATGGTCGTGGACACGGCCCTGCGCGTCGTCGTCTCTCCCCAGTTCTCCAAGCTCCTGCATCAGGGGCGCACGAAGGACTTGCGGGACCTGTACAGCACGGCGTCGATTTGGCTGGTCCTCTTCGCCGCTCCGATCTACGCCCTGATGGCGATCTTTGCACCCGCGCTCATGCGGATCCTGGGCGAGAGCTTCGCCCCGGGGGCCACCGTCCTCGTGGTGCTGTGTATCGGTTCCATCGTCACGTTCATGGCGGGCAACATTCACTCGCTGCTCATCATGAGCGGGCGCTCGGGTTGGGCCGCGGTCAACAAGATCGTGGTGCTGAGCCTCAACGTTGTGGGTAACCTCATCTTTATTCCGCGTGGAGGAATGGTGGCGGCTGCTGTCGTGTGGGCGGTGTGCATGGTGCTTGACGCGGCCATGGCGACTGTTCAGGTCTCGCGCTTCATCGGTGTGACACCGAAATTGTCCGAGGTGGTCAAGCCGATTCTCGTTGTGGGCGCATCTGCGGTGATTCCGGGCGGTTGTATAGCGTGGGCGCTGGGGCGTGACTCCTTCGTGGCGACCGTCGCTGGCTCCGCCCTCTCGGTCCTGGTTTTTGCCTGTGTTTGCTGGCTTTTCCGCGATCGCCTGCATCTGACGGGACTTGGGTCCCTCGCGAAGAACCGACGGGGTTAACCATGGGGCGCGTGGGGCGCCTGTGAAAGTCCTGCTTGACCAACCGGTTGATCAGATGGCACTTGTTGTGTAATTATTTATGCAACAAGTTATCGTTCAGTCGAAAGGTCATGTCATGGCTTCCGCAATTTCGCGCCTTGCAATCGTTGCAACCGCGCCGATTGTTGCGTGTGCGTCCCTCGCGTTCGCCCCGATGGCGCACGCAGATAATATCCGTCAGTCCGGTCAGTCCGTTACGCATGACGGCCTGAGTGCCGCTACTGCCGCAGCGTCCTGCTGGGACATTAAGCAGCGCAATCCTGCGGCTTCCGACGGTACCTACTGGCTGCAGACCCCCGCGATGGACGCCCCCGCGCAGTTCTTTTGTGACCAGACGACAGACGGCGGCGGGTGGGTCCTCATTGGCCGCGGCCGTGAGGGCTGGGAAGGCTGGAGCGGCGGCAAGGGTGACACCTCGAAGCTGACCACGCGCGTGCGCAACACCGACGCCTTCGACGTTGTTCAGTACTCCAACGCCACCGTCAACCAGCTGCTCAACAACGAAAACGTCAAGGATCAGGCGGACGGCGTGCGCGTCCTTCGCTCCTGGAGTGCCTCGGGTCACTCGTACCAGACGGTCGACCTGAAGTTCACCAAGATGACGGACTTCGTGTGGCCCTTCAAGATGGCCCACCCGGTTCACGTCTCCCTCGACAACCGAGCGAGCATCTACACCTACATGTGGAATACCCCCGGCTACGACCAGGGGTGGAACGCGCTCCAGGTCTACCCCTCGAGCCGCACCGGCTGGACCATCGGCTGGGGTTACGGCACGGGCGCGGCCAGCTGGGGCGGAGACGTCTCGTCCTCGACCTCCTTCTTCCACAAGAGCGGACAGACGATCTTCCCCTACGCCGAGGCCTACGTGCGTCCGCGTATCTCCTCCGACTCCTCGGACTTCGCCCGCCTGCCGGACGAGGGCGGCGCCGAGCAGACCGTGAGCCGCGCCGTCTCCAACTACGCGGCCAAGACCTCGTGGGGCGTGACCGGTAACATCAACGGTTCCTACGCCGAAGGCAACATCCAGGTTCAGGCCTTCGCGCAGGTCGGATCCACCATGTACGTGGGCGGCAACTTTACCGGCGTCAAGCAGGGCGAGAACGGCGCCGAGAAGTCCTCGCGCGGCCTGGCCGCCTTCGACGTGAACACCGGCGACTGGACCGGCCAGGCCTTCGACTTCAATGCACAGGTCAAGGCCCTCCTCGCGCTGCCCGACGGCCGCCTCCTCGTGGCCGGCGACTTCACCCGCGTCAACGGCGAGGCCCACATCGGCACCGTCGTCATCGACCCGTCCACCGGCGCGATCGACCCCTCGTGGGATCTGAGCATTATGAACGCCCTGCGCGGTGGCACGGTCAGCGTGCGCGCCCTCGACTACTACGACGGCTACGTCTACCTCGGCGGCGTCTTCACCCACCTCAGTGGCGGCGGGGTCTCGAACGTCTACGGCCGTAACGCGGCCCGCGTGGCCCTGAACGCACGCCCCGACCGCGCCTGGAACCCCGAGCTGAGCGGCTCCGTGCAGGCCGTCGCCGTCAGCGAGGACAACGGCGCCTTCTACGCCGGCGGACACTTCACCCGCGCCCACGGCAACGATCGCGCCTGGTACGCCGCCAAGTTCTCCACAGCGCCCGGCGCCGCGCAGGATACGAGCTTCGACTTCCAGCCCTCCACCGTCAGCGCCGGGAAGTACCAGCAGACCATCTCCGCCGCGGGCAAACGCGTCTTCATTGGTGGCTCCGAGCACTCCCTCTTCGGCTACGACACCGGCTCCAACCTGCGCACCTCGGGCTCCCTGATGCTCAGTAATGGTGGCGACCTGCAGGCCTCGACCATCTCCGCCAACGGCGTCATCTACGGCTCCTGCCACTGCTCCGACGGCTCCTACCAGGACAAGTATGACTGGGGCGTCAACGAGAACTGGTCGCGCATCGATGAGATCAAGTGGGTCGGCGCGTGGGACGCCACCACCGGCGAAAACCTGCACTGGACCCCCTTCGAGCTCTCCTCGCGCCGCAAGACCGGCGCATGGGCGCTCACGACCGACGCCAACGGCAACCTGTGGGCCGGCGGCGACTTCACCCTGTCCTTCACCGACTCGACGCATAGCCAGTGGAACGGCGGCTTCGCCCGCTACGACAAGCGCGACAATGTCGCGCCCGAGGCTCCCACCTTCCTGCGCACCTCCTCGGCCACGGCCTCGACCGTGACCCTCACCTGGGAAGGCGTCTCCGACGCGGTCTCCTACGAGGTCCTGCGCGACGATCGCGCCATCGGCTCCACCGAGTCGACCAGCATTGAGGTCCCGCGCGGCGGCGAGAACCGCTTCTTCGTGCGCGCCGTCGACGCCGCGGGGAACCGCTCGGCCACCACCCCGGTCTACGTCCCCCCGGCCTACGGCCAGGTCGATCCGGCCAACCCGGTCCTGCTGGACGCGGGAGCCACGTGGCGCTACCGCGCGGAGAACAGCCCCGCTGCCGAGGACTGGGCCCGCACCTCGTTCGATGACTCCCAGTGGCCCACCGGCGCCGCACCGCTCGGCTATGGCGACTCGCGCATCGCGACTGTCCTGGGCTCGAAGGACTCGCGCCCCGTCACCTCCTACTTCCGCAGCCACTTCCAGGTCGCCGACGCCAGCGCCATCAAGGGCGTGAACGTCAGGTACATGGCCGACGACGGCGCCGTGGTCTACATCAACGGCCACGAGGTCGACCGCACCCGCATGGGAAGCGGCACGGTCAGCTACCAGACCCGAGCGGATTACGCCCCCTCCTACAGCGCCGCCGTCGACTCCATGTCCGAGGTCTTCGTGCCCGCGGCCCTGCTGCACAGCGGCGACAACGTCATCGCGGTCGAGACGCACGTGAACTACATGCGCACCGCGACCGTTGGTATGCAGGCGTCGATCTTCCGAGTGGAGGGCACCCCGGACAATTCCGACTCCCATGAGCCCTCGCTGCCGGCGGAGCCCCAGAACCTCGGTGACGCCACCCAGCCGATCGACGTGCGCGGCATGACCTCGGGCGAGGTCATCCCCTCGGGCACCACCCAGTGGAACTACTGGACCTCGACGAGCGCGCCCGCCTCCGACTGGGCGACCACCGGCTCCCTGGCCGACTGGTCGCGCGGCGCCGGGCCCATCGGCTGGGGCGACGCGAACGCTGCCACCCCCCTCGACATCGCGAAGAAGGACCGGGCCGTCACCTACTACTTCGCACGCGATATCGACCTGGGCACCATTACGCCCGCGACCTCCCTGGTCGTCAAGGTACGCGCGGACGATGGTGTCGTCCTGCGGATCAATGGGACCATCGTCGATACGAAGCGTATGTCGGATGGAAACATTACTCACACGACCTATGCGAACGAGGCGGTCACCGTCTCCAAGGCGTCCACCGATCTGCTCGAGGTCACCATCCCCGCGAGCTCCTTGACAGACGGGGTGAACCGCATCGGTGTTGAGGAGCATGTCAACTACAAGAGCACCGCGTCGATGACCTTCGATCTGACTGCAACCATGGTCAAATAATGCGACTATCGTGTCGCTTCGCGGCGGTTTGCGCGAGGTTGTCATCGCTTGACGCGATCCGCGCTTCCTCGTGAAAACCTGTTGACAGGTGGAGCCCTCGCCCTCGCGGCGAGGGCTCCCTTATATGTGGTTAAGGACTCTAATTTTCCGCTAACCAAGTGGTTGAGCAACGGGGGTTTTCGTGACACTATTAGTGGTAACCATTAACGTGATACCTGTGAGGATCCGATGAAATTTCTCCGCCGCTGCCTCGCCCTCGGCCTGGCATCGATAACCGGTTTCGGAGTGCTTGCACTCAGTCCCGTCGCAGCTCAGGCTGCTGTTGACCCCCTCCACGACGGCCTCTCCGAGGCCACCGCGGCCGCCTCGTGCTGGGAGATCAAGCAGAACGATCCGCGCTCGGAAAACGGCACCTACTGGCTCCAGACGGCCACCATGGATGCCCCGCGCCAGTTCTTCTGTGACCAGAGCACGGACGGCGGTGGCTGGGTCCTCATCGGTCGAGGCCGTGAGGGCTGGGAGACGTGGAGCCAGGGTAAGGGCGACGAGTCCAAGCTCGCGACCCGCTCGCGTACCCCCGGCGATTTCGACGTGATCCAGGCCTCCCACGAGACCGTCAACGGCCTGCTCGGCGGCACCAAGGTCTCCGACCTGGCCGACGGCGTCATGGTCCAGCGCGCCTGGAACTACCGCGGCACCGCCTACCAGACCGTGCGCATGCAGTTCCCCAAGATGAGTGACTTCATCTGGCCGTTCAAGAGCGCTCACCCCGTGAACGTCAAGTTCAACCGCGAGTGGTGGGTCAACGGCGGCGTCGTCTGGTCGGGCTTCGGCACCAACACCGGCTGGGGATACGTCAACCTGACGGCCTCCCCCCAGAACAAGTACACGATGGGCTGGGGCTACGGGCCGCTGGCATCCTCGTGGTACGACACCTCCTCCTCGACGTCGTTCTTCCACCGCAACGGCTCCATCATTAACCCCTACGCCGAGGTCTACGTCCGCCCTGAGCTGCGCTCCACGGACTCCTCTTTCCGCGCCATCGGTGATGGCGGCACCGCGGCTGAGACCCAGAAGGCCTCCGTCTCCGAGTACGCCGCCCCCACCATGTGGGGCGTGACCGGTAACCTCAACGGCTCCATCCAAGAGGGCAACATTCAGGTCCAGGCCTTCGAGCAGATCGGCTCGACCATGTACGTCGGCGGCAACTTCACCGGCGTCCAGAAGGGCAAGAACGGCTCGGCGATCACCTCCAACGGCCTCGCCGCCTTCGACGCGACCACGGGAGTGTGGACCGGCCAGACCTTCGACTTCAACAACCAGGTTAAGGACCTCGTCGAGCTGCCCAGCGGCAAGCTCCTCGCCGTCGGTGACTTCACCAAGGTCAACGGCG
>ERZ773233.1529-NODE-1529-length-13447-cov-8.370669_pt1 | contig 13447 bp, 12 predicted proteins | sample MGYA00580991_ERZ773233 | MGnify/ENA primary metagenome ERZ773233 (study PRJEB29015, sample SAMEA2738178) | human oral metagenome | biome: human oral; feature: human-associated habitat; material: saliva | place: China | collected 2161 ...
TGGAGTTGACTACCAAGCAGGAAAAGCAACTAGGTCAGACGCAGTGGTTTCATGCTACATTATTGAGACATTTAGAATCCTTAAAAAAAGGAATCGATGTTAAATTTAATTTAGGAAGTGAGCTAGACTTTGGACCTGGTTTCTATATCACACCTGACTTTGAACAAGCTAGAAAATTTATTAACAAGCAAGTTGAAGTATTAAATCGAAGCACCTCTAATAATAATATTTTTGACTCAGAAGAAGAAGTAGGAATTATAGTAGAATTTCGTATTTCAAATTTTATAGAAATTTTTAAGAACCCTGACTATCATTGTCACTATTTTGCAAAACATAAAAAGTCAGAGTCAGATTTAGATTTTGCGGAATTTGTAGTTCAAAATCGGGAAAATCCAGATGAATTACAACACCATTTTGATTTTATCTATGGTGTTCAGACTGATGACAATCCAACCCAAGCTTTAGCTCGTTTTCGTCAGAATGAAATTACAAAAGAAGAAATGCTTGCTGAGTTTAGAAAACCCTATTCTTTTAAACAATTATCCATCCACAACCAATCTTTTTGTGATATAATGAAAATAGAGAAGGTTTATCAATCAAAAACAGGAGAGGAGTTACAAAAATGGCAGTAGTATCATTGGAAAATAATATTAAACTATATAGTTCAGAATTATTTCAAGCACTATTAAAAGCCTCTAATTATAAATTGGATAAGCGTATTGCTCAGACTGTTGCAGAAGGCTATGCTCGTAATCTAGATTATTCTGATCCTGAACTGATGCATGTTGGTGTAACTTCGGTTGCTAACAATCTGCTTACAAAAATTAAACAAGAGTATTTTAATGTATAGTATTTTGAAACAAGTGACCTCAAAAGAAAGAAATTACTCTTAGCCAAGTTGATAGCTAGCAGTTCAGTTATCAGGGTTAATAGTAGCGAGTCAGGCGGACTGACTCGCTTTTTCGTTATTTAGTTTTCCGATAAATTGTAATAAATGTCTACCAGAATAGTTCAGTTGTGTTTCGTGACAGTCGGCTTGTGACTCATTTTTGTCAAGTCAGAAATGAAACTCCTGTCGGAATAAGTTAGACTGACAAATTAAGACTAAGTTTTGCAGTATTTCATATGATAGATTAGGCTTAAAAATTTTATTTTACGGAGTTGAAAGAAGTTGCTTCATTGGCACGATTCTCATTTATAAAGTAATTTGAGTAAGCATCCTGTTTTATGTTATCTCTATATGATATAATGAAAGAGAGGTATAAATTATGTCAAATTTAGAAATAAAAAAAATTGATATCAAAGATTTTGGTTGCTATAAAGACTACAAACAGCATAGTCAATCAGGTATCGGTAATGATTTTAATGATGGAAGAATTAATATTTTTTACGGTAGAAACTATTCCGGAAAAAGTACTTATTCGAAAATTTTTCAAAGTATTGAACTTAAGCAACTTCCAGAAAAGTATGAAAAGATAGATTTTGAAGTCAAACTAGCTAATCATAGGATTATTAAGTCAAACGAAATAGGTAGCGAGTTACCAATAGATTGCAAAGTTTTTAATCAGCGATTTATTGACGATAATATTTATCTTCACAACGACAATAAATTAAATAGTTTCCAAATTTCAATAGGTAGTGATACTAATGAAACCTTGAAGAAAATCGAAGATATACGATTAAACGAACTTAAACCTAGAAATGAAAAATTGTCACAGATTGAATTGGATATAACTGAAAAGCAACAAAAGACTAAAATCAGTAAAGATAGTTTAGATTCAAAACTGAGAACAACTGCTTCAAAAATTAAGAATTTAAAGAATCCCTCGGTCGTAGTTGGTAATAAATATGATATACGAGATATAAAGGAGGAGTTTGAAAAATATTCAGCTCATTTTCCTATTTTACCATTACAAGATGATGAGAAGGCTGTAGCTGAGTTAGAAAAGAATGTTGAACAAGCCAAAATACGAATTCTCGAAAAAAACATAAATAAACCACAAAAAATTGATTTAGTTAGTTTTGATAAAAATTTTAATTTCACATTATTTTTAGAAAATACGAAGAAACTTTTATCTAAAGTTGTCTCAGTAAGTAATATTTTAGATGAATATAAAGATAGTCCAGATAAAATAAATTGGATTAAGCATGGTGTTGATATCCATGGAGATAATCCAGAAAAATGTGTATTTTGTGGTAATAGCATTGATAGTGACCTCATTAAAAATCTAAAGTTGGCTTTTTCTGATGAGTTAAGATCTCTGGAAAACGAATTAGTGCTGCAAAATAATAGGATAAAATCAGAAATCCAAAAATTAGATGCTATTCCAAATATTAATAAGGAAGATTATTTTAAAGATTCTGTATCTGATATTCAAAATATAAACAAAGAGATTGAAAATAATACTGATAATAGAAAAAGAGTTCTAGAAATACTAGAATCAAAAATTTCAGAAAAACAACGAGACATTTTTTCTAAAATTGAAATTAATGATTTAAATTGGATTGATTTTTCCGAAATTCAAGTTGAGATTAACTCACTATATGATGACACTATTAAACAGATAGAACAATTTGAGGATAGGAAAACTAAAAGTTTAGATTTTCTTCGAAGATATTATATTGTAAAAGAGTTCCCTGTACCTGAGTTCACTAAACTATCTCAAGAAGTTGACCAACTCCAAGAGGATATGGAAAAAATAAATTTGGAGCAGAAAATAGTAAACGAAGAAAAAGAAAAATTTGAGAAAGATATTAGTGAACTTGAAGGTAGTTTAAAGTCAGAATCTGAAGCAGTAAAACGTATAAATATGATACTTCAAAATTCTTTAGCACATTCAGAGATGTCCCTAAAATCAGTCGATGATGAGGAAGGTATATATTTCGAAGTTTCTCGAAATGAAGAAAGAGCATATAATCTAAGTGAAGGAGAAAAATCATTAATAGCCTTTGCTTATTATATTACAAGATTAGAAAGTTTGTCGACAGAAGAAAAGTCAAAAACAATCTTATTTATTGATGACCCTGTCTCTAGTCTAGATGAAAATAACATTTTTTATATTTACAACCTAATTTTTTGTCTTCTAAAAAAGAAAGAATTTTTACAATACTTCTTGTCCACTCATAATCTAGATTTCTTGAAATATACAAATAGATTTTCTAATAAAAAAGATTATTACTTAATAGAAAAGATAAAAGAAGCTGAAAATATCCCGTCAAAAAGTTATATAAAAAATTTGCCTAATTATATGTCAAATAAAGTCACGGAATTTGTATTCCTGTTTGAACAAATATATAGAGTGGCGACGGAAGATGAAGACGAAAATAATTTTTCTGTTTTTTATAATTTTCCAAATAACGGCAGAAAGTTTATTGAAACTCTTTTGTACTTTAAATATCCTGACTGTCAAACAAACAATGACAATAAAATTATTAATTATTTCGGAGGTGAGAATGCTCCGTTTATACAACGTATAAATAATGAGTACTCTCATGGAGAAGATAGGTTTGATAGAACTCGCAATCCCATTAATACATGCGAGTTTAAGCATGATGCTAGAATAATATTAGGCGTCTTACATCGAAATGATCCAGAACAATTTAAATCATTTCTCAATAATAGTAATTTAACTCACCCAGATTTTCTGGAAGATAGATAAAAATAACGACATTTCATTAAAGAGATGTACTTATACTCAACGAAAATCAAAGAGCAAACTATGAAGCTAGTCGCTGACTGTACTTAGGTATGGCAAGGCGAAGCTGACGCAGTTTGAATTTGATTTTCGAAGAGTATTATCTCTATACTGTTGAGTGTTATGCTCCCTTTTAGGTAGCTTTTTTAGAAGTAAAGTTTAGGCTAGAAAAATAAGAAATAACGCACCAATTTTGGTGCGTTATGCTTTTTTATGCTATAATTGAATTATAAAAATAAAGGAGTTTGCCATGATTGGAAAGAACATAAAATCCTTACGTAAAACACATGACTTAACACAACCCGAATTTGCACGGATTGTAGGTATTTCACGAAATAGTCTGAGTCGTTATGAAAATGGAACGAGTTCAGTCTCTACCGAATTAATAGACATCATTTGTCAGAAGTTTAATGTATCTTATGTCGATATTGTAGGAGAAGATAAAATGCTCAATCCTGTTGAAGATTATGAATTGACTTTAAAAATTGAAATTGTGAAAGAAAGAGGTGCTAATTTACTATCTCGACTCTATCGTTATCAAGATAGTCAGGGAATTAGCATTGATGATGAATCTAATCCTTGGATTTTAATGAGTGATGATCTATCTGACTTGATTCATACGAATATCTATTTAGTAGAAACTTTTGATGAAATAGAGAGGTATAGCGGCTATTTGGATGGAATTGAACGTATGTTAGAGATATCTGAAAAACGGATGGTAGCCTAATGGAAATCCAAGATTATACTGATAGTGAATTTAAACATGCTTTAGCACGGAATCTTCGTTCACTGACAAGAGGAAAAAAGTCCAGTAAGCAACCTATAGCGATTTTGCTTGGAGGGCAAAGTGGTGCTGGTAAGACTACAATTCATCGTATTAAACAGAAAGAATTTCAAGGAAATATTGTTATCATAGATGGCGATAGTTTTCGTTCTCAGCATCCACACTATTTAGAACTTCAGCAAGAATATGGCAAAGATAGCGTTGAATACACCAAAGATTTTGCAGGGAAAATGGTAGAGTCTTTAGTAACAGAATTAAGCAAATTTGGATACAACCTTTTGATAGAGGGAACTTTACGAACGATTGATGTTCCAAAGAAAACAGCACAACTCTTGAAAAATAAGGGATATGAAGTACAATTAGCCTTGATTGCGACAAAGCCTAAGCTGTCCTATCTGAGCACTCTTATCCGATACGAAGAACTGTACGCTATCAATCCAAATCAAGCACGCGCAACTCCAAAAGAACATCATGATTTCATTGTAAATCATCTAGTTGATAATACACGACAATTGGAAGAACTAGCTATCTTTGAAAGAATTCAAATTTACCAACGAGATAGAAGTTGTGTATATGATTCAAAAGAAAATACAACTTCAGCAGCAACTGCTCTTCAAGAGTTACTCTTTGGGGAGTGGAGTCAGGTAGAGAAAGAAATGCTTAAATCTGGAGAAGAAAGATTGAAAGATTTAACTAATCGAAATGGTTGTTAGATTTTGAGTTTAAAAATATACTCTACTTATAACTTTTGTTAGTTATTTGAGGTGGGCAGAAAGTCTTTAGAATAGAAAAAAACGCATAGTATAAATAAGTTTTTATTATTCAATTAATAATTCAACAATTGTCGTTTAACATGATATAATGAAGATAAGTAAAGACGATAATTTAAGGAGAGACTCATGCCAACTTTACAGTCACAGTTTATTAAATTTCACGAAACGATTAAGCTAGACAATGACGATAAAAAGGTATTAATTGACAAACGTAAAGAAGTTGAAGAAGCAATAAACAAAGGTGTTTCAGGATTTGGAAAAAGCTTTTTCAACCAAGGAAGTTACTCAACTTACACGGGTATTTTGCCAATTGATGAAGGAGATTATGATTTAGATAGAGGTTTAAAAATAGATGTTGATAGACAATCGAATTCTCCTAAAGAGGTAAAGAAGTTTATTTTTGATGCATTAGCTTCCGAATTTGGGGAAAATAGTGTCAAAGTAAAAAATCCATGTGTGACAGTATCATTCCCTGAAGATAATGTTCACATTGATATAGCGGTGTATTGTACTGAAAATGATAACTATTTTTTAGCCAGAGGAAAACTTAATAGTACTGACGAAAACATTAAATGGGAGGAAGCAGACCCTGTAGAATTAACTAAAGAAATTAATAATGCTATGGAGAACTCCGAAGACAGAAACCAATTTAGGAGAGTAATTCGTTACTTAAAAAGATGGAAAGATCTCAAATTTAAAAATCAAGATAATAGACCGACAGGTATTGGGATCTCAGTTTTTGCTATTAATAATTTTTCTGTAACCAAAAAAGTAGACTATTTATCTGGGAAAACTACTTATGATGATATTTCAGCTTTAAGAAACTTAATAAATACTATGATTAATTCATTTTCGGATAGATATGATGTTGAAAGAAAATTATTTTATCCGAGATTAGAAGTTATCTTACCTGTTAAGCCATATACTGATGTATATGAAAGGGTATCAAATATACAAATGGAAGCCTTTAAGAATAAATTAGAAAAATTAAGAGACTCACTAGATGAGGCAATAAGTTCTACTGATTTAAGTGAGTCTACAAAAGTATTGAGTAAACAGTTTGGTGATGATTTTCCTATTATTGAACAAAAAGAGACTGCAGAAAACTTTGGGACTCGGGCTATAATCAGTGATTATCCAAGTGCTTAGAGGCGTGTATGTTAGAAAAAAAAGAAATATTCCAGATATACTTTGACGAAATACCTTTAAAGAGCCTGGAATTAGAAGATAAGGAATGCTATTTTTATCAATATAAAAAATTTACCTTAAAAATTATCATTTCTAATGATTTTCCCCATTCACTTCCTGAAATCTATCTTTCAAATTATATGGATTTTAATAAATGGTACAGCCATGTCGGTTCCGAAGGGAAATTGTGTTACATTTCAGAAGATAATTTAATTTGGGAGTTTAATAATCCAAGTGGATTATTAAAAGATTGCTGTGAAAAAGTAAAGGCATTACTGGATAGTTGGGATACACCAAAAATGACCGAAGAGCTCAGGAAAGAGTTTCTGTCATATTGGTATATCAGTTGTTTGAAGTCAAAAACAAAATATATAGAGATTCGAAGTTACTTATCCAGGGTCAGTACATTTGAGAAATATGAATTAGTCCTGTCGAATCAGAAATTCCATCTTTTTAATTATGGTTCACAACTCAAAGGGAGTGTTGCGCCACATTCTAAAAAAAGTAGAGATGTTTACATACTTCCACTTAAAGATTCGAATCCTGTGATTCCTCCTAACCCCCTGAATGAACTAACAGAAGCAACGTTTAAGAAAATGATCACAGGAAATCTATCTTCGGGTGTTAGACGCCGCTTCCAAAAGTGGTGTAAAACGAAACGAAAGTCATTCATATTAATTTTATCACTTCCTATATCTGATAATGATTATGTTTTGTTTGGTGCGCTTTTTGAGTCTAGAACTTCCAAATATCCATTTAAAATTGATAATAAGGTACCACAAAAAAATAAAGATAGAAAAAAAATTGGTTCTAAGGCAAAAAAATCAAAAAATGGGAGTTTCAATATTACTCCAGTATATATTACAAGATTCGACAAGGAGTATAGAGTGAGTAGGACATCCCAAGAATATGATTTTCTCAATAAAAAAGTTGTAATTGTTGGACTTGGATCTGTAGGATCATTTGTTGCAAATAATTTATCTAAAATGGGTATAGAGAAACTTCTTTTAATAGATCCTGATATTTTAACGGTCGATAACATTTCAAGACACTACTTAGGTATGGATAGTATAATAGATAATATTCAAAAAGTAGACGCTTTAGAAGATAGATTGAAAAAAGAAAATCCTGATTTGGAAATTGAATGTGAGGGTATCCGATTTCAAGAAATAGTTCGGAAGAATCCAAATTTATTTTATGAATATGATTTTGTTTTTTCTTGTGTCGGAGATACTAAAACTAATTTTGAAATTAATCATTTTTTCAGAAAGATTGGAAAAACGGTATTGTATTGCTGGTTAGATCCATATGGAGTTGGGTATCATAACCTACTAGTTTCTCCGCAAAATAATGGATGCTATATGTGTATGAACTATGAAGATGGGCGTCTTGTTAATAATAGAGCCTCTTTTGCAGAGAAAAATCAAATATTTGAAAAGCGTCTAGCTAGCTGTTATTCTTCATTTATTCCTTATAATGTTATTGCGCCTAGTTCTTTGGCAAATAAAGCTATAGAAGTATATTTACAGTACTTGGATGGGGAATTTTCTTCTGACAACAGACTAGTATCAGAAATTGGTTCAGATAAACAGTTTGGAAAAGAAGGATTTACATATAGTGTTCGATACTACAATTGTTTAAAAAATAGTGATTTATTAAACGTTTCTTTAAGAACAAATATATCTTGTCCAGAGTGTAACGGAGATTATAAAGTTGATATATGTAAATCTGAATAATAAATATCAAATTGTAATACCATCTGATATTTTTAATTCATTACTAGCGTTTAGGCAATTGGGTTTGGAGCCTGAAGCAGGTGGTATTTTTGTTGGTAAGAGACTTTTAAATAATTCGATACTTATTATAAATTTTTCAGAACCACAGGATAATGATGTAAGAAGTAGATTTAAATTCTCAAAAACTTCTCCATATCACCAGAAGTTTGCAGATGATTATTTTGGTAAAAGTTCAGGTTTTATAAGTTTAATTGGAGAATGGCATACCCATCCTGAAGATATACCTACTGCATCTTGTGTTGACATTAACTCATGGGAAAAAATTATCTCAGATAATGATGACAGGTTATTCTTTTTGATAGTTGGACTTCGGGCTGGTAGATTATACTATAGGGAATCAAATAAGTGGCAATCCACTCTAATCTATTTTAAGGATGTATAGATACGTATGAATCGAAAAAATAAATTATTTAAGAAATTCTTTTTTTGGTCTCAAAAATTTTATTTACCATTAGTATTAATTTTTATATTTCCAATTCTGATTTGTTATTTGATTGGGAAGAGTTTGACCCTGGTTGAAGTTGAAAAAATATCAAATACCAATTTTTTTACAAGAGCTATTTTTGAACTAATTCCTGATAATTCTACCGCTACTTATATAGTTCTTTATTTATTAATCTCTACTTCATTATTGATGATTTTTAGAAAAAACAATGCTGAACGAACATTTAATGATGGTCATTCCGTATATCTTCATAACTGTTATAAAAGACTGTGGATTGCAGCAAATTTATTAGGTTATCGAAAGTTACAACTTATAGGTGTCTCAATACCAATGCAGTTTGAACTTATTAATAATGGAGTTTTTTCAGAGTTTATCTCTGAATCATCAGTTGTTCAATATGATGAATTTCAAGGAGAAATTATTGTTGAGTATCTAATTGAAAACAAAAAGAATAAAGTTGTAAATTTATTAGTATGTGATACATATGATATTCCTATAGAAAAATTAGCACCTGACTATTTGGAAAATACAACAGTAAAAATTTCATCGCAAAGAAATTATAGTGGTAACAGATATAACAATCCTCTATTAGTTAGTACAGTTCGAGAAGAGGTACAGACAATAGTTAACACCTATAATGAGGTTAATCTATTCATGACAACAAATCCATTAAATACACAAGGAATTGTAGGAAAAGCATTTTTAACATTAGATAGATCAGGTTTTGATAAAGTTTCAGTTATACAGATGGATGAAACAAAAATTTACAAAGTTCCATTTGTAATATACGAAAATTAATAGGAAATCAATGGTTGAGAATTGTAAAACTCTTCTTATTGTTTTATTGCAATTATTTTTTAGAGAGCCACCTGGCTCTTTTTCTTATTTTTTTTGATGTTGTGATACCTTTTCCAAATCTTCCTTGTTATCCTAATATCATCCTAAGAAAATCAATACTCAATTTTCTACTGGGGGTTTGGGGGCGAAGTCACCAAGTTATCTTATCGTTGGCTGTCAAAACTAGAAGGTTTTGGTCGGCTAGCGATATGATTTTTGGGATATTGTGGACACAATATCTGAGCTCGCAAAGACCGAACAAGAACCAAGTGAGGTCTTTAGGAAGCGTACTGACAATGTGAGGTAGACTTACACTGTCAGACAAGTAGAATGTTGAAGGGATATCAGAATGGGACAAGAAATTAAGTCAATCCGAAAGCAATTTAGAATTACGAGACAAGAAGAAAAACAGATAAAAGAAATGATGAGGGAACAAACAGTGGATAGTTTCTCAGAATTTCTTCGTCAAAATTTATTGAAAAAGAATTATCAGGATAGAATTTTTGAAAGTTGGTTCTCCCTTTGGCAGTCTCAAAAGTTTGAACAGATTAGTCGAGATGTGTATGAAGTTCTGGTTGTCGCAAGAGAAAATCATCAAGTGACTCAAGAGCACGTCTCAATCTTATTGACTTGCGTTCAAGAATTGATTGCAGAAGTGAGTCAAGTGCAGCCACTCAGTCGTGAGTTCCGTGAAAAATATATGGGTTAGGAGGATGTAATGGTTTATCGCTATCGTACCAATCTCAAAAAAGTATTTCTAACTGATCCAGAATTACACCAATTGAATGAACGGATTGCTAAGAGCAATTGTCAAAATTTCTCAGTCTATGCCAGAAAAGTTTTGCTTAATCCCAATATGTCATTTGTCACGATTAACACTGATACTTATGACCAGTTAGTTTTTGAATTGAGACGGATTGGAAATAACATAAATCAAAATGCGCGTGCGATTAATAAAAGCCATCTGATTTCTCAGGACCAATTACAAGAATTGAGTAAAGGAGTCGGAGAGTTAATTAAGGAAGTGGACAAAGATTTTCAAGTTGAAGTTAATAGACTGAGGGAATTTTATGGTAGTCACTAAACACTTTGCGACGCATGGTAAAAAATACCGTAGACGTTTGATTAAATATATCCTCAATCCAGAAAAAACGGATAATCTAAAATTAGTATCTGATTTTGGCATGAGTAATTACTTAGACTTTCCTAGCCATGCAGAAATGGTAGAAATGTACAATGTTAACTTTACTAATAACGACAAGTTGTACGAATACAGAAATGACCGACAAGAAAAACATCAACAAACTATTCATGCCCATCATCTCATCCAATCATTTTCTCCTGAAGATAATCTGACACCTGAAGAAATTAACCGCATTGGTTATGAGACCATGATGGAATTGACAGGAGGTCGTTTTAAGTTTATCGTAGCAACTCACACAGACAAAGATCATGTTCATAATCACATCCTAATCAATGCTATTGACCGCAATTCAGATAAAAAGTTGACATGGAACTATGCCTTGGAACGAAACCTCCGTATGATTTCAGACCGTATTTCTAAAGTGGCTGGGGCGAAAATTATTGAGAAGAGTTTTTCTTACCGTGACTATCAAAAATATAGGCAGTCTAGTCATAAATTTGAATTAAAGCAACGTCTTTATTTTTTGCTGCAGCAATCTAAATCGTTTGATGATTTTTTAGAGAAAGCAAAGCAGTTGCATGTTCAGATTGATTTTAGTCAAAAGCATAGTCGATTCATGATGACGGATCGAGCAATGACAAAACCTATTCGAGGACGCCAACTCAGCAAACGAGATCTATATGATGAAGAATTTTTTAGAACGCATTTTGCTAAGCAAGAGATTGAAAGTCGTTTAGAATTTTTGTTGAACCGTGTCAATTCTTTAGAAGATTTAATAACAAAAGCAAAAGAATTGAATCTAACCATTGACTTAAAACAAAAAAATGTAACTTTTATCCTGGAAGAAGATAATCAAAAGATAAGTTTAGGTCATCAAAAAATAAGTGATAAGAAATTATATGATGTCAAATTTTTTCAAGATTATTTTAAAAATAAGGAAGTCGTTGCTTCAGAAGAATTAGAGAATTTACAGGAACAGTACCATGCTTTCCAAGAAGAGCGAGATAAGGATAAAGTATCCACTGAAGAGATTGAGGAAGCCTTTGAGACATTTAAGGAAAAACGAGATACCGTTCGTGAATTTGAAGTGGAACTTGCAGAGAACCAAATAGAGAAGCTAGTTGATGAGGGAATTTATATCAAAGTGTCTTTTGGTATTAAGCAGAGTGGTCTCATTTTCATTCCCAATTATCAATTAGATATTCTGGCAGAAGAGAATCAAACAAAATATAAAATCTTTATACGTGAGACAACCTCATACTTTGTATATAACAAAGAACATTCGGATAAGAATCAGTATGTCAAAGGACGAACATTGATAAGACAGCTAACCAACGATAGTCGAGTAATACCATACAGAAGACCTACAGTTAAGAGTCTACAGGAAAAGATTACTGAGATTAACCTCTTCATTGAATTAACTGAAGCAGATAAGAAATACCAAGACATTAAAGACGAGTTAGTAAAAGAAATAGCAGAGATAGATATAAAACTAAATCAAATTAATGAAAAAATCGCCAACTTAAATAAGATGGCGGAAGTGCTTATCAATTTGAAGAGTGAGGATGTGAGCAGTCGAAAGCTTGCAAGATATGACTTTTCAAAATTAAATTTGCCAGAATCAATTACAGTAGAACAAGTAAGCGAAGAAATAAGAGCGTTTCAAGAGGAGCTAGATAATTATCTTTATGAGTATGAGAGCTTAATAAAAAATTTAGAAATGTTTGTAAAAGTACTGAATGATAAGGATTTTGATAAAAAATTTAGTATAGAAATACTATTGGAATAACAAGAACTAATCCTATGGTGGTTAAAGATTAACTATCTTTATGCTATTGATTAATATATTTGTCATAGTGCTCTTGGTACTGTGCTTTTATATTATGTTCTCCTAGAATTTCAAATACCTGAAGTGCTTGTTTCATCTTTTCGATTCCGTTCACAGGATTGCACTTAAATTCAAAGTATCCACATGTATATAAGAAGACGGTTTGTTCATAATAGTTTAATTCATTATTTAGTAATTTTTTTATTTCTTTGATTAGAAAACTACAATTTTGAAATTCTTCTTTATCAATACTAACAATTAGGCAATTGATTGCCAATTGTGTAACAAGCCGTTTATTTGTCTTATTTAATGTTGAATAGATATAATTTTTTAACATTTCTATAGTTAATAGGAAATAGGAGTTATATTTAATTGTTCTTACACAGTTACCTAATAGGATAATTTCATAGTAACCCCAGTTTTCAACTTTAAAAAGATAATCTGTTAGCTGTAATAACTCCTCGTCCGAGGGGAGAAAATTTTTATTTGTGGTATAGAGAATCGATTTTACCATTGTCTTTTCATAAGGACCCAAGTTATAACTTGAAGAGTTTGATAGTAATTCAATAATACTAGCAAAATTTTTTGAGGAGTAGTGTTTTCGAATATATTGCACCAAGTTAGCGAATGATCCAGTTCTAGTAGAATTATTGTCATGAAGAATAATAAATTCATCCAAAGTTATATGTAATTTATCTAAAATATTGATTAGTCGAATACAAGAGATTTCTGATTCTCCCCGTTCAAATCTAGAGATTTGAGATTTAGATAAATTACTATCAGCAATTGAACATAAACTGATTTGCTTTCCTTTTCGAATTTTTCTGAGTGTTATACCAAGTTTTGATTTCATATTTCCCATTTTCCCAACAAAATTTCAAAGGTTTTTTATTTATTATACAAGACTTCCTGCGAAACAAAATATGATACAATAAAACTATGAATTATGAATCAAGT
>ERZ773233.1531-NODE-1531-length-13440-cov-5.961449_pt1 | contig 13440 bp, 7 predicted proteins | sample MGYA00580991_ERZ773233 | MGnify/ENA primary metagenome ERZ773233 (study PRJEB29015, sample SAMEA2738178) | human oral metagenome | biome: human oral; feature: human-associated habitat; material: saliva | place: China | collected 2161 ...
AACCAGGTCAATCTTGTTACCTTCAATAAAACCGACGAGCCAGTCTGGCAAGACGAGGCCGCTGCAAAGAAAAACTTTGAACAGGGCTGCAGCCTTTTTGAATTCATCTCTAATAAGAATCAGGACGGAAGTTTCGATTATCTATTTGTCGCTGCCGGAGACATTGCTACTCGTGAATCTGTTAAAGCCATTGAAATTTTAAGACAAGATCTGCCTGAGCTTCATCTCGGCCTCATTAATATTTCTGCTCTCACCTATGGCGCCATCGGCACTAGCAAAAATCCGCTGAGCCAAGCCGATTTTGACCAGCTCTTTGGACAAACCGCTCCCATCATTGCAAACTTCCATGGTTATCCAGACGCCTTAGTTAATATCCTCAGTAACTATACCAGCAAAAGTCGTATCTCTGGTCATGGATTTGAGGAACAGGGAAGTACTGTTACCCCTTTTGCTATGTTAACCATGAACCACGCCTCTCGTCTTGATCTCGCGCTGGACGTAGTAAAGATGCTTGGCCGTCAGGACCTTGTCGAAAAATACAAGCAGCAGCTTTCAGATTATGAGGCCTATGCTCTCGAACACGGTACCGATCATCCTGAACTTGGCATTATTAATTAAGCCCCGGTATAGTTCCGCCTTAGTTAATAACTCCTCTATAGGTATCCCCGAAAGCCATAAAAATAATCCCCGATCAGGGATTATTTTTTCTAGGACAAAATCTAAGATTTGGTTTTGATTTTTCGTCCAGCTCCTCTGGCAAATCGGCCGCTCGGTTTGTTTTGTGTTGCAACTTTCGCAAACATCATGCGTCCAGAATTAGTCTGAAGGAATTTCACAAATTCAATCTCGACAAATCTTCCCACCAGAGTTGCGGCCTCGTCCACCACCACCATCATTCCGTCTGGCAGATACCCCACGCCCTGCTTTGGATTACTCCCCAGCGCGGTAATCTTAATTTTCATCCTCTCACCCGGCAAATAGTCACTCCTAAGTTCAATGGCTAAATCATTCACATTTAGCACGTCAATATCCATCGTTTTTGCCACCATCCCCAGATTATAATCAGTCGTTAAAATTGTTCCACGGTTTTCTTTTGCAAGCTGCAGTAAGCGATTGTCTACCGGTGTATGATCTAGCTCATCTGACAGGATCTCTACTTCATTATGTACGACTCGTTCGAGCTCATTCACGACATCAAGCCCAAACCTCGCCCGCGCACGCTTCTCAGCGTCTTTTCCGTCCGCCAAAAGCTGCATTTCGTTCAAGACGCTATGCGGAATGATTAAAAGCCCGTCAAGAAAGCCAGTCTTTGCGACCTTTAGAATCCTTCCATCCATTAAACTTGATGTATCGACGTAAATTCGGCGCCTCTGACCAGAGTAGCTAACGTCCTTCTTAAAAGATCGCACTACTAGGAAGCTAGTTTCGATAAACACTAGCCCTAGGATAATTAAAATAATTTCATTCATGCCACTATTATATCATTGTCGTCTAGTCAAAAAATCTCAGGCCTTCCCTGAGATTTTATTTAACTTATCGTGTCTCTATTATTAATTGCGCGTCAATTATTAATTATGGCGTTCCACCAGGATAGCTCGCATATGAAATACGAATCGAACCATCATGTCCATCATATACAAAGTTTGGTTGCCAGTATGGAGAAATGTTAGTGTCGTCATTGAACTTTCTGGTAAAGCCACTGGTCCCCCCGCCAATATAGCCAGATCCGCCACTACCAGAACCACCAACCATGGTTTGATCATATGGCCCTTGACCAGTATATCCACCAATCCAGCCACCACCAGCGCCAGATCGTCCTTGCACCTGAAGTACTGGAATATCAGGCGAGCGAAGGTTAATGTCAGGCACTGTTGCAGAGGCTCCAAAGCCATATCCAGCACCAGCAGTTTGGGTTGCGCCGTCCGGTAGAACAAAAGTTGGATAATAGGTATCTGTAGTCACACCCGAGAAATCAGGCTTTCCACCAACGAGACCGCCGCCATGGCCGCCTCCGGCAATCATGGATCCGCCAGCTCCACCACCACCAACAATTATACGGTCCGTTAACTTATAAATCTTCATGCTCCTGATTCTGGCGGTCGTGTTTGTGGTCTTAACCTTGAGGCGTACTTCTGCAGCTGTATTAGGCATATATTGTGGGGCTGGTTGACTAGCGTCGTATGCAAAATAGACCGAGACAAAATTGCCATGCTTCTGTGTATATACGTTACGGAATAGCTTATCTGGTGAAGAGTTTAAGTCATAATATGCTACTGCTCCCTCAAAATCGGAATCAGGAATATTTTCGACCTCAAATACGGCCTGATATACACCATGATCAAGTGGCGCCCAAGGTCCCTTATTAAGAAGCTCCTCAGTCGAACCTGCTGGACGTAATTCGATATGGAAGTTAGTATCTGTTACGTAATCAACATTATTAAAAGGTCGAATATCGGTTCCACCACCACCGCCTGCGCCACCCCAGTTGCGCCAAGCAGGATTTGCGGGGCCTCTAGTTAATGGACCAGCCGCACCATTTCCACCGCCATTAAAACCTCCGTAAAAAACAAGCTTTGAATACACACCTTCGTCGTACGCTGATTCTCCTCTACCTCCAACAAACAGCGCTACGCTATCTCCCGCATTAAAATCTCTGTATCCTGAGGAATACCCACCAAGTCCCGGATTGAAATCCTTATTATAATACCAGTGGAAATTTTGTTGAGTAGCCGTCCTCGGCCCACCGCTTGCTCCCATCACTTCGAGTTTATACTTTCCAGTAACAGGGAAAGTGAAAGCCTGTGGTGTGCCAGTGTATCCAAAATCTGCCCATGAATTCGCAAATTGAATGGCATCCTGCTTAGAATAAATATATCCGTATGGAATGGTCTCGACCACCACCTCGGTTTTTTGTCCAACTTGAAAAAGCGGATTAGCGTTATTAAAATCAACCGTACAATCAAACGAAATCTCGTCGGTCGTTTTCTGGAAAGTCGTCGGATCGATTGGGCAATCAAGACCTCCTGCCGTGGCTTTAAACTTCCTATAATCATAGCTCTCGACATTAAAATCACGTTCAATCATCGGAATTTTAATATTCATCTTATGTTTTAGGCTCTGACCAGCTTCATTCTTCACTGTATGTCCAGTTGGATCAAGTGGCACAACTGAAGGGCTCACGCTCTTGATCTTAAGTTCGGCTGTTGGGCCAGAGTTGATTACCGCAGTCAAGACCAAAGGCTTTGAACTATAGGTTCCAGGCTTAGCAGACATATCAATATGGGTTCCATACTGAATAATTGGCGTAGCTAGAGATGTCCATGTAGAACTTTCGGAAATTTTACAATTTTCAGTTAAATTATCATTTGCGCAAAGCGGAATAATATATTCGGTTCCAGTCTTTTGTATGAAAATAGCCCATTTGTTGGCGGAAACATCAGATTGCTGAAGTAAATTCGTTGTCAGATTTTCGTACGGAATCTCTGCAGCTCCATCACTTGTTTTTAGGCTAGTTTCTGACGATGAAATATAAAGCTTATATCCAGATTGTGAATTTGTAGCCACCTGAATATTTGCATTTGCCTTCATTGTCGTATTTAAATTAGTTCCATCAATACTGAATGTTGTCGATTCAGGGTAAGTTAGTCTAATATAACGTAAGTTTGAAGCAGCAAAGTTATTTGTCCTTGTGGTACCGTACGATACTCCGGCAACGGCATAACTACTCGAGTATCCCAAAAGAATAATCGCAAAAACAAGCATACCTCCGAAGAAGCAGATAATAGGTGCAGATTTCTTTTTCAGAAAATTATTGGTGATGCTTTTGATCATCTATAATCCTATCTTATTAAGCATTAACATTTATCATTCCTATTATATACGTAATTGTATCCACAGTCCACACAAAAACGTAAGAATTTTAGACATTTTATAAAATATTGCTACTATTTCGTGGCGAGTGTATAATTATATAAAATTGTACGATAAAACGGAGGATAGGGTGGTTAATACTGGTAAGGAAAAAGACAAAACCGCTATGGAAAAACAGAGAAAAAATACTCAAACTAGTGGCGCGAAACGTGCTGGCGCATCTTCGCCGAGCGCGATGCCAGAGCTTACTTCAGCTCAGGCAAAAAGACTTGCTGAAGCTCGTGCTGTTAGAGCCTATCAGGCAAAGCTCAATGCCGAAAAAACCGAAAATAGAACCATAGCAAAACCTGGATCAAAAAATCCAACAATAGTAAAATCTGAATCCATAAAATCCGAAGCAATTAAAACTGAAAACGATCAATCTGAAATGGCAAAAACTGAAAAATCTCAAACTAAACGCGATACCAAGACCCCAAAGCGCTCTGTCCGCTCTCTTTTTCAGAAAAAAGATCAAAAAATGAACCTATATTCCTCTCTCGTTTATCGTACACGCGCCAAAAAGGAAGCTAGGGCCAGGAAAGAAGCTGAAGAGCTTTCGAAGCTTCCAAAAGAACCAGTCAAACGCTTCTTCGCCAGACTCCACCCAAAGCGCGTCTTTCATTTTATCTTCTCCAAAAAAGGCCTCTTTTTCTTCCTCAAGGCCTCAGCGGTCATGTTCCTTCTCGCCGTTATCGCCATCGGTGGTCTCTTCCTTTACTACAAAAAAGATCTTGATGAAATCCGTCTCGACCAGATGAAAGTTTCCGGAACGGTCAATACCTATCTCGATCGTAATGGTCAGGTCCTCTGGGAAGATAAGGGTGACGGTGACTATCGTCTAGTTGTTGAAGGTGAAAATATCTCCACTTATATGCGTCAGGCGACGGTCGCTATCGAGGATCGCGAATTCTATAACCACCCAGGTGTTAACTTCTTTGCCCTCATTCGCGCCAGTCTTTCCACTCTCTCAGGTCACGGTGTTCAAGGTGGCTCTACCTTAACTCAGCAGCTGATCAAGCAGGTTTATTTCTCAGATGAAGCTAGTAACCGAACTGTTACTGGCCTTCCTCGCAAGATTAAGGAGATGATCCTCGCTCTCGAGCTCGAGAAGATGTACTCTAAGGAACAGATTATCACTATGTACCTTAACGAGTCTCCATACGGTGGTCGCCGTAATGGTGTAGAAAGTGCCGCACAGGCCTACTTTAAGAAGTCTGCTAAGGATCTCACTCTAGCTGAGTCCGCTCTCCTTGCCTCCATTCCAAACAACCCATCCTATCTCAGTCCATACAATACCGCCGCCAACAAAGCTCTCATCGCCAGGCAGCAAAAGACTCTCGACGTCATGGAGAAAATGGGCTATATTACCGCCGAACAAGCCGAAGAGGCCAAGAAAGTTAATATTCTTGATGAAATTCAGCCAGAGGTTAGCCGTTATACTGATATCAAAGCCCCTCACTTTGTCCTCGAAGTAAAGAAGCAACTTGAAGCAAAATATGGTGTCAAAACCATGCGTGCCGGTGGCTTTACTATTAAAACCTCTCTTGATCTTCGCGCCCAGGAATATGCCGAAGCCGCTGTCGCCAATGGTGTCAAGCTCATGCGTACTAACGGTAGTGACAATATCTCGCTCTCCTCAGTTGATGTCGAAACTGGACAGGTTATTGCCATGGTTGGCTCTGCCGATTGGAATAAGCCAGTTTATGGAGAGGTTAATGCAGCAACTGCCCTACTTGAGCCAGGTTCCACCATCAAGCCGATCCTCGACTATGCCCCTCTCTTTGCTCAGCGTGAAGGTGTCAATTATGGCGCTGGCTCCATTCTGAAAGATGAGAACATCGATAAATACTACTGTGCCGGCTTCACTGGCGCCTGCCAACTCCGAAACTACACCGGCGCCTTCTATGGTAGTATCCCAATCCGTAAAGCTCTCGCCAACTCCCTCAACATTCCAGCCGTTAAAGCACTCTACATTAACGGTATTGAAAATAGCTTGAAGGTCGCACATGACCTCGGCGATCTCTCCTACTGTACTGATACTTCAGGCGGTCTTTCTGTTGCTATTGGTTCTGGTTGTAACGTTCGCCCAATTGAGCATGCCAACGCCTATGCCTCTATCGCTCGTGGTGGTGTTTACAAACCTCTCACCTATATCCTCGAAGTCAAGAACTCTTCTGGTGATGTTGTCGAAAAATGGGAAGATACCGCCGGTAAGCGCGTCCTCGACGCCCAGGCTGCCTACATGGTCACCGATATTCTTGGTGATGCCAACGCCCGTAACCTCGTCTGGGGTTCTCTCGCCCGCTCTGCCGGTTTCGTTGTCCCAGGTGTCTGGACTGCCTCCAAAACTGGTACCACCACCACCTCCAACTCTGCAATTACCAAAGATTCTCTCATGGCCTCTTATTCATCCGCTATTGCCACTATTGTTTGGAACGGCAATCATGACGGCTCCGGCCTCTGGAATAGCTCAAACACCATCGTCCGTACAGTTGTAAACGACTATATGGGCCCAGTTCACACCAAAGTTTATGCCGCCGAAGGTAAATGGAAACCTGGCGACAAACCAGTCCAGCCAGCCGGCATGCAAACTCTTACTGTCAACGGCATCACCGATATTTGGCCAAGCTGGTTCAATAGTAAGAATAACGGTATGCAAAAAGAGTCCATCAAGTTCAATAAGTTTACCAAAAAGAAAGCTACCGACTGTACTCTCTCTAGCCTCGTCGTTGAAGTTGAAATCAGCTACACTATCGATCCAATTTCTAAGAACAAAGCTTACGCCACCGATCCTAACGGTTACGATCCAAACACCGAAGATGACTGTTCTTATACTCCACCTTCCGTCTCCTTCAATACTCATAGCATCACCGCATCTGGCGCTCTCAAATTCACTGTCACTCCAGGCTCAGCCAGCCTCAGTCGCTACACACTTTCCGTTGATGGCACAGTGGTTAAATCCGGTTCCGTCAGCTCTGGCCTCAATGATCCAAACTATAGCTTCACCGGCTCTGAGTCGACTATCACCGTTACTGTTACTGATAGCCAAGGTTACGAAGCTACCGACACAATTACAGGTCCTTAGCTAAAACTAAAGACTTCGCCGAAATATAATCGATATATGATATATACTTTCAAATAGTCTTCTCGGCAAAAAAGAAGGGAACAGCTCCCTTCTTTTTTATATCAATCAAAAATCTCACTAATATCATCACTGCCGTTCGCCTAAAATCACTCCTTCTTTTTTGGGTCTCTCTATAATATGGTAAAATAAACCTATGAAATTATCCGAAGAATTAGCCTGGCGCGGTTTCGTCGCCGAAAATACAATCAAAAACCCTGAAGAACTTGATAATCGCAAGGTCAAGAAATTCTATTGGGGTGCCGACCCATCCGCTGATTCTCTAACCATCGGCAATCTCGCCTCTCTCATGATGTGCGCTTGTTTTGTCCGCCACGGCTACCAGCCATATCTCCTCGTTGGTGGCGCCACTGGTCAAATTGGTGACCCAAAAGAAAATGGTGAACGTGATCTTAAATCCATAAACGAAGTCGAACGCAACAAGGCCTGCATCAAAAAACAAATCGAATCCGTCATTAGTCTGGATGGCGCCGCCAATACTCTCGGTGATGGTGATCCAACCAATGACCACTATGAGCTCACCATGGTCGACAACTACGACTGGTTCAAAAACATCAACTATCTCGACTTCCTTCGTACTGTCGGTAAAACGTTTTCTATGACCCAGCTTCTCGACCGCAAATTTATTCAGAATCGCATCGGCGAAGGTGGTTCTGGGATTTCCTATGCTGAATTCTCCTACACTCTCATCCAGGGCTATGACTTCCTCCACCTCTATCGCACCTATGGCGTCGATCTTCAACTTTGTGGCGCCGACCAGTTTGGCAACTCTTCCACTGGTGTTCACCTCATCAAGCGCCTAGAAAACGGTAGCGCTGATGTTTGGTCCACTCCACTCATTATCGACCCGGTCACTGGTCGCAAGTTTGGTAAATCCGAAGGAAACGCCGTCTGGCTCGCCAGCACCGACAATGGCTCCGGCAACTTCACTTCAATCTTTGATTTTTATCAATTCTGGCTCAACCAGGCTGACGAATCTGTCGAATATCTTATCAAAATCTATTCCGTTCTCGATAAAGAAACTATTGATAAAATCCTCGAGGAACATCGTGCGCATCCTGAGCAGCGCCTTGCTCAGAAGGCTCTCGCAAAAAGCGTCACTGAAATCGTGCATGGCAAAAATTCTGCCGCCGCTGCTATTCTTCTCACCGACCTTCTCTTTGGCGACCGTCGTATTGAAACTCTTTCTGAATCCGACATTGAATCTATCGCCCTCCTCCTCCCAACGATCAGACTTTCTGAAAAAGCTGGCAAAATCTCCCTCATCGATGCGCTTGTTGAAACCTCCCTCTGTTCTTCACGTTCTGAAGCTAAGCAATTAATTTCCGGCAACGCCATTTCCGTCAATGGTGAAAAAGTCACCGATGTGTCACACGAAATTAATGCGCTCGCTGTTTTGAAGCGTGGTAAAAACAAATTCGCACTAGTTAAATAATCGTCTCACATCTATCCAAAAATAATTCCTTAGACACGCGACTTTGATTTTTACGGGTCCCATTAATTTCAATAATCATCGCGTCTTATGCTTGAAAAAACTTTGACTTCAGCTATACTTGTAACTAAGAGAGCGAGGTAAGGTTTTCTATTCTTCTGTAGAGAGAAAGATCGCAATTTATTGCCGGTCAAAATAATTAATTCTAAAAAAGGACAAATATGGCAAAAGAACCAAAAGACACCAAAGAAACTACTGTACAAGATGGCAAATCTGAAGCATTGAAACTCGCCATCGCTCAAATCACCAAGCAATTCGGCGACGGCTCCATTATGAAGCTCGGCGAAAATCACAACGTTAATATCGAGCTCATTCCGTCAGGCTCACTCTCCCTCGACCTCGCCCTCGGTGGCGGCTATCCTAAAGGTCGCATTATCGAGATCTATGGACCTGAATCTTCCGGTAAGACTACTCTAGCACTTCACGCTATTGCTGAGGTTCAAAAAACTGGCGGTCAAGCTGCCTTCATTGATGCTGAGCACGCCCTCGATCCTTCCTATGCTGAAAAAATCGGCGTCCAAATCGATAATCTCCTAATCTCTCAGCCAGACAACGGTGAGCAGGCTCTCGAAATCTGTGAGACTCTCGTCCGCTCAAACGCCGTTGATCTCATCGTTGTTGACTCAGTTGCTGCTCTCACTCCAAAGGCCGAAATTGACGGTGATATGGGTGATGCTCAGATGGGGCTTCAGGCTCGCCTTATGTCTCAGGCTATGCGCAAGCTTACTGCCATCATCTCCAAGTCTAAAGCAACCGTTATCTTCATCAACCAGATTCGCATGAAACTCGGCGTTATGTTTGGAAACCCTGAAACTACTACTGGTGGTAACGCACTAAAATTCTATGCCTCAGTTCGTGTTGATATCCGTCGCATCGGCCAGATCAAGAACGGCGAAGACATTATTGGTAACCGCACCAAAATCAAGGTTGTCAAGAACAAGATTGCTGCTCCATTCCGCACTGCTGAGTTTGATATCATGTATAACGAAGGTATCTCCAAAGTTGGTGACGTGCTCGATCTTGCCGTCCAATATGGCGTACTCGATAAAGCTGGTGCTTTCTTGAAATACAATGGTGAAACTATTGGTCAGGGCCGTGAAGCCGTCAAACGCGTCTTTAAAGAAAATCCTGAACTCTTCTCTGAAATTGAGGAGAAGGTCCGCACCAAAGCCGAAGCCAGCCAGAAATAGCCAGAAATAGCCAGAAATAATATTAAATGACCTCTAAATCTGGAACGATCAAAAATTAAATAATTCTAAATAATCCTAAAAACCTAAATAAGGCTGATGTAAGAAATATGCCAACAATTACCAGTCTTCGCGGCGCCATGCGCGATGCAAACCGAGTCAATATCTTTCTTGATGGTAAATTCAGCTTTTCACTCACCATCTCTGAACTAGCTGACGCCAAACTCAGCCAAGGTCAAACACTGTCGGACGCCGAGATCGAAAAACTTAAATCTCAGTCAGGTACTGGCAAACTCTATCAGCAAACTCTTGAGTATTGTTTTTCGAGGCCTCACTCAAAAAAAGAAGTTATCGACTTTCTCGAACGTAAAAGACAGCGACGCGAGCTAGCCTGGAAGCGTTTCGAGTCTCATCTCCAGAAACTAGAAACCGACGCTGCCTATGCTGAAAAAGTTAAGCAGATTCGCCAAACCACCAGGGAAAAGAACCAAAAAATCCGCGAAACTGATTTTACCGAAAATAATACTTATGAATATCGCGGCTCCGCCAAAACTAATCTCCCGTCAAAGCCTTCGGACCGCATCACGGATGATATGATCGAGCAGGTAATCTCCCGCCTCGAATCCCAAAAAGTCATCGATGATGCCTACTTCACGCGCTTCTATATTGAGAATCGAAAGGTTCTAGCAGAAACCGCGAGTCAGACCTACAGCATTGATTTGCGACTCTATCAGGTCCTTGAAATTCTGCCAACAACTTTTATCCAAATTTCCCAATCTGAAATCATCAATATCGACTCTATCTCTCATCTCAAGCTTACCCCCAACGGTCTGGTAGAAATCTTTCTAAAAAACGAAAGCTTCACCTACTCTTCACGCCGTTATCTAAAAACCATCAAGGAGAAATTAGAACTATGAAAAAACAAATCTTCCACGACGCAGCCACCGGTGTTCTTATCGGCCTCATCCTCTCTATCATCTTTTCACTCATTTATGCACCAAATACCTACGCTCCACTAAGTTCCGACTCTCTCATCGGCCAAGTGATGACCCAACATCAGATTCACGGTGCCCTGGTCTTGCTCTACTGCACACTGATCTGGGCAGTCATCGGTATTCTCTTCAACTTTGGCAAGCGATTATTCAGCCGTGACTGGAGCTTGCTCCGTGCAACTCTGACCCATTTCTTCCTTATGCTAGTAGGCTTTATCCCATTAGCAACCCTAGCAGGTTGGTTCCCCTTCCACTGGATTTTCTATCTCCAACTCATTATTGAGTTTGCGATTGTCTACCTCATCATTTGGACTATTTCCTATAAAAGAGCATCAAAAAAAGTAGACCACATCAATCAACTCTTGGAACATAGAAAGTAAGAGCAATAATCCCACTCACAAATGCATGAGTGGGATTATTTTTATAGTTTCTGTTTTAACTCAACCAAAACATTCATAGCTTGCATAGGTGTCATATTGTAAACATCCAGTTTAGACAATTCGGCTAGGATAGGATGTTCTTCAGTCGTATCAAAGAGTGACATCTGTTCTGTGACAGCACTTGTTTGTCTCATGGGATCAGGACTCTCTGTACCTTGACTCTCTAACTGAATCAAAATCTTATCCGCCCTTGCTAAAAGGTCTGCTGGCAAACCAGCAATCTTGGCAACATGAATACCATAGGATTTATCAGCTGGACCTGGTTCAATCTTGTGAAGGAAGGTAACCTGCCCATTCTGCTCTAAGGTTGCTACGTGGACATTGACCAAGTGTTGTAAACTAGACTCCAGACTAGTCAACTCATGGTAGTGGGTCGCAAAGAGGGTTTTGGCTCCGATATGCTCATGTATGTATTCGATGATGGACTGAGCAAGAGCCATACCATCATAAGTTGCAGTTCCCCGTCCCAATTCATCAAAGAGAATGAGAGAGTTCTTGGTCGCATGCGAAATAGCATTGTTGGCCTCCATCATCTCCACCATGAATGTTGATTGACCTGAAACCAAGTCATCTGCTGCTCCGATACGGGTAAAGATTGCATCAAAAATCGGTAAATGGGCGCTTTCTGCCGGCACATAGGAACCCATCTGAGCCATAACCGCCGTCATGGCTAACTGACGCATATAGGTTGACTTCCCGCTCATGTTAGGCCCTGTAATCAGTTGAATACTGGTATCTTCTGCCATCTGAATCGTATTTGGAATATAGGTCTGAGCCCCCATAACCTTTTCAACGACAGCATGGCGCCCTTTCTGGATATCAATTCGCGAATCATCTCCGAATTCAGGTCGAATCAAATGCTGGGTTTCAGCAACAACTGCGAGACTTTGCAGGACATCAACTGTCGCAATTCCTTGAGCTAGAGCCTGCAAACGCTGGATGTACTTGCTGACCTCTTCACGAATACGCATAAAAATTTCGTACTCTAGATTAGCTGACTTCTCACGCGCCTCAAGCATATCTCCCTCGATACGGGCTAATTCTTCGGTGCCAAAACGTTCTGAGTTTTTCAGCGTCGCCTTGCGGAAAAAGTGAGCAGGCACATTTCCCAGTTGCGAATTGGTCACATGGAAATAGTAGCCATCCTTCTTATTGTAGTCAATCTTAAGCGTACTAATACCAGAGTTTTCTCTCTCCTTGGCCTCAATTTCAGCAATCCAGCTAGTCCCTTCTCTGAGAACTCGACGGTACTTGTCTAAAGTCTCATCAAATCCAGTCCGGATAATTCCCCCATCTGTAATCACGTGAGAAGCTTCAGGAGCAATCGCTGCACTAATCAAGCTCTCCAACTCAGGGATTCCATCCAGTTGTTCGATGAGATAAGCTAGAGCAGGTTGCTCCATGCCTTCTAAAATCGCTCGAATCCGTGGCACACTGGATAAGGTAGTCGCCAACTGCAAGAGATCCTTGGGATTGATTTTGCCAAAAGAAACCCGACTAGCCAAGCGCTCAATGTCATAAACACCCTTGAGACTGTCCGTTAAATCACTGCGCTCAAAGAAGTAGTCAAGAAAGACCTGCACAACTTCTTGGCGTTGGACGATTCGTTCCTTGTCAATCAAGGGACGATGAATCCAAGATCGTAACAGACGCATCCCCATAGCCGTTTTGGTTTCATCCAAAAGCCAGAAAAGACTGCCTTGCTTCTTGCCTGAACGAGCATTCTCAACCAAATCCAGACTAGCCTTGGTCGCATAATCCATCTGCAAAAAATCCTTGATTTCATAGCGGATAACAGGCTTGAGGTGATTCAACTCCCTCATCTGAGTCCGATGAACATACTGAAGCAGTTTACTAGATGCCGCTTGCTCCACAGCTGCCAATCGTGAATCCAGCAAATGAAGGTCCTCAAAGCCTTCTTTTTCATAAGAGAGCACCAGATTCATCTGGCGACTGAGGATTTGTTTTTCCTCCTCAGACAAGTCATAACCCAACACCACTTCTCGCGCCTTAAGGTTACGGATTTCCCCACAAACTAGCGTAAAATCCAAAAGACCTGTCACATAAAAATCACCCGTCACTAGGTCCATATAAGCGAGGCCAAATTGACTCCCATCACGGTCTATGGCAACCAAGAAATTATTCTGACTGTCCGGCTTACTACTGTCGACCACTGTCCCTGGCGTAATGACCTGAACAACCTCTCGTTTCACAACTCCAACAGCTTGTTTAGGATCTTCCATCTGCTCTGCGATAGCTACCTTATAGCCCTGCTCAA
>ERZ773233.1533-NODE-1533-length-13431-cov-16.048071_pt1 | contig 13431 bp, 11 predicted proteins | sample MGYA00580991_ERZ773233 | MGnify/ENA primary metagenome ERZ773233 (study PRJEB29015, sample SAMEA2738178) | human oral metagenome | biome: human oral; feature: human-associated habitat; material: saliva | place: China | collected 2161 ...
CATCTACCGTATCATAATCATCTCCAAAAACACTTAGCTCTGGTCGCTTACCTACCGCTACTTGTGCAATAAAAGGCATCAAGTTGTTAGGAATTCCTGAAGGGTCTTCACCAATCAACCCAGACTCGTGAGCCCCAATTGGATTGAAATAACGAAGCAATGCAATACTCCACTCTGAATCTGCTACATGAACATCTTTTAAAATTTGTTCAAGCATCACTTTGGTGTACCCATAAGGATTTGTTGCACTTGTCGGCATTGTCTCAATGAGGGGTGATTGATTGTGAATGCCGTATACTGTCGCACTCGATGAAAATACAATCTTCTTAACTTTAAACTCTGACATCACTTCAACAAGAGCTAATGTGCTCATAATATTATTTTCGTAGTACATCACAGGCTTTTGCACGGATTCGCCGACAGCTTTGTATCCTGCAAAATGAATTGCAGCCTCAATAGATTCTTGTTCAAAAACTTTTCTCAATCCTTGTTTATCACAAACATCTAATTCGTAAAACGCAGGACGTTTCCCTGTAATTGCTTCAATCCGATCTAATACCAAGATGCTAGAGTTCGAAAGGTTATCGACAATTACGACTTCCTTCCCTAAATTTAATAATTCTACTACGGTATGGCTACCAATATAACCAGCTCCGCCTGTCACCAATATTGCCATTTGGGGTTCCTCCTAATTAATTCCAACCGACTTAACAAATCTCATAAATGCTTCATGTCCAAACGGAGTATTCTTATAGACGCCAGCATCTTCGAGAACTCTTGCAAACACTTGTCCTACTTCGTGTTGAACTACGCTATTAATCTCTTCTTCTTTAACGTTAGGGTATTTTTCTTTTAATTGGTCTGCCCATTCTAAATGATAATCTGCAATTGCGTTATCTTTGCCTAAAAGATATTTCTCAACTTCCTCTAACTCTGTTTTCAAACGAGGTGGTAAAATCGCAAGTCCCATCACTTCAATTAACCCGATATTTTCCTTTTTAATATGCTGAACATCTTTATGAGGATGATATACGCCATCTGGATGTAACTCTGATGTGTGATTATCTCTCAAAACAAGATCCATTTCAAATTGACCATCCACTACACGAGCAATCGGAGTGATTGTATGGTGCGGAATTTCTCCAGTTGTAGCAATAATATCTGCCTCTAAATCGGTATACCCTTGCCATGATTTTAAAATCTTCGAAGCTAATTCCACTATTCTTTGTTTATTCTTACCACGTAATCGAAGAACAGACATTGGCCATTTCACAATACCAGCTTGAATATCTTCGAATCCTGAAAACACGAAGGTTGTTTCACATTCCGCTACTTCCATTGGGAAAACGTATTTTCCACCTTGATAATGGTTGTGACTTAAAATAGAGCCACCTGCAATAGGGAGGTCTGCGTTTGATCCTGCAAAATAACCCGGAATAATATCTACAATTTCTAATAGTTGTTCAAATGTTTTAGGAGTAATCGCCATCGGAATATGCTTTGTATTTAGAAAAATGGCATGCTCATTAAAATATGAATATGGTGAATATTGTAATCCCCATTCTTCATCTCCAAGTTTCATTCGGATAATTCTATGATTCGCACGAGCTGGGTAGTTTACTCTTCCTTGATACCCTTCATTTTCCATACACAAAAGACATTTTGGATAATTCGAAGCTTTCATCAATTTCTCAGCTGCAATTGTTTTAGGGTCTTTTTCTGGTTTAGAAAGATTAATCGTAATCTCAAGCGGTCCATATTTTGTTTCTGCACGGAATGCAATATTTTTAGCAATCGCTGATAATTTAATATAGTCGTTGTCTTTACTTAGCTGATAAAAATCATTTACAGCTTTTTCAGGAGATTCTTGATAAGTACTCCAGAAATTTTCATTAACAGCACTTGGAATTGGAGTAATAAAGTTCATTAACTCTGCGCCTAAACAGTCTTTTTCTTCTGCCAAGGGGCCCACTTTCCCATTTTTCTCAGCTAATTCAACGAGCATATCTTTTAATTTTTTTATATCCGTTTCACTTGTAGATGTATTAGCTCCTTCCTCTCCGACTAGAGCAAGTATTCTATTCTTTACATATGAGTAATCCATAGGTTTATACAGCTCAGATTGAATTACTTGTTCAACAAAATTATTGATTACTGTTTGCATCATTTTCTCCTCTTAATCTATTTGGTTGTTCAATTATTTTCTTCATTTCAGGGTCTTCAATCCTTTAAAAGATCAATAACTAGTATACTTGCATCATCTTTTTTTCCATAAATAGGATCGACTTCCTGTGATTGCTTTCTCATTACAATTAAATCATCCAACTTATCCTCTGGATGTTGAGAATAAAACTCATAAAAGCCATCACTCATTAATACAATTTGATTACTAGTCACTTCTGTACTTTCGTAAATAGCATGTTCCACACAAGATTCATCCAGCGAGCCAATCCAATATCCATTTGACGTATTGGCCAGTTCTCTAATTTTTTGTAAGATTGTTTTTCTTTGGACGCCGTCCTTACTTGAATGTGCAATTTCGTTTTTTCCTAAATCAAATAAACGGTCCACACGATGGTCGGTTATCTCTTTGTCATTCACGAGCACGACACAATCTCCAAGAATCATGTATTCCAGTTTTGTTTTTGTTAATTTTGCAAAAACAAAGGCGAAAGTCGGCAGTTTACAATATTCTTCATGATTAAAATCATCTAACCCTATAATCGAACGGACCTCCTTAATACTTTCAGAAAATATTTCTTTTAACGTTTTTGATTCTGCACAATGTTTTGCAATCACCTTAGACAATAAATGCGTTACTTCAGAAACGGAATATCCAATCGATTTTTTTGCATTATATAAATCTGTGGCTCCATCAATCACCCAAAAGAAATTTCCAAAACTACCAAGCGCATCTTCGTTTTCAACCGCCGTACCTTGAATAGAACAAATGCTTTTAATTTTCATGACGTTTCTTCACTCCTCCGACTCCAAAAAATACTCCTAATCCAACAAGGGAAGCAATAGCACCTAAATAACTATTCGTTCCTGTTTGTGGTAATTCTTTTTGATTTCTGTTTGCTTCAGCTTGAACGAGTGCTTCTTTTGCTGGGGTGTCGGATTTCTTGCCTTCTTCAGAAACCTTACGGAATTCGTACTGTAGATATCTTTCAAATCGTTCCCCTTGTGCAATCGGAATAATTACTTCCCCAACTTTGTCAATTAAGTTAGCTAATTGATCATCGGAGTAGGTTGCAAGATAATAATACCCATTTTTATTTCTTGCAATCACATGATAGTTCCCATTTTCTGTATGAATATCGGCATTCCCAAGCCCTAAAGCTACTACGGAAATATTTCCATAATCTCCAGAATTTAGCAATGAAATGGAGTTCCCTGTTAAGTTTGAAAAAGAATTATCGATTGCTGTAATGCTGCCTGTAGAGTTATTGATGACAATCCCATCTTTTCCGCCGTTAATAACGTTCCCTGAAACAGTTAATCCATCACTAATGCGAAGAAGTTCAATTGAAGGAACTTCAGAATCTTGAGCTTGATTATTAATGATATTGTTTGTTACTTCAATATCTTTTACTTTTCCTAAGTACTCTTCACTATCTCTGGCTACTCGGATTGCTTGTGTTTTAGGGTCTTTAATATTGAATCGATTATTTGTAATTACTACTTTCTTATTTAAGTCCAGAACATCTTCTGTATTTTTGTAACTAAAGGCATTTACTAACGCTCCACCATCTTCTCTGTATCGAACACTTTCTTCCTTTGTCTTTTTATCAAATACATTATCTTTAATCACAATATCTGTGAATCCAGTAAATCGAATCCCTGAATAAACTAAGTTGTCGAAATGATTGTTCAAAATCTTAATATTCGAAGGATTTTGAGTAGTAATGGCTTGATAATGCGTACCAATTGCGGTTACCAACTCACCGGACTTATCACTCTTTCCAAAGTATGAATTTTGAATGGTTACATTTTCTGACTTCACACCAGTTTCGTTTAATGCGTACGGGAATCCTTTTCTTGTCATCGGTTCGATTTGAATCGACTCTTTTGTAATCATCGCATTATCTTTAATCGTTTTAGGTAATGCTTGACCTAAGAAACGAGATTGATCCACCAATACATTTTTAGACCCCGCAATTTGAATGGCATGCCCTTGATAACTATCTTTAAACGTTACATTGCGGATAGTGACATTTGAGCTATTCCCAATCGCAAAACCACCAGAAGAATTAATAAACGGTAAATTCTTTGGTTTAGTGCCTTCTTCATTCAAAGCACCATTCATATCAATCGTACCACCCGTAAAACTAATATTTTCTGTTGGCTCCCAGAAAATCTTATCTCCTCCATTAATGAAAGGACCCGTCATAAATACGATTGAAGGACGTCCTTGGAAATTAATTCCGTTAACAATCGTTGCATTATCATGCAAGCGAATATCGATATTACTCTTTAATTGGACCATTTTCTTTACAAGGTACGTTCCTTCAGGGAAATATAATTTTCCTCCACCTAGCCCTTGAGATGCAGCATCGATAGCTGCCTGCATAGCTTCATGATCATCCGTAACTCCATCCCCAACTGCACCGAAATCTTTAACATTTAAAGTATCAGTTGTAGGTTGAGCAGCTTCTACCCCATTCGCACTTCTTTCCGATACAGAACGAAGTGCGGTAGCTGGTACATTTAGTTTTTCATCATTTGTATCTTTATTTACTTCTTCTACTTTTTCACCAGCATCAGCTTTCTTAGGAGTTTCTACATTTTCTTTTGGAATTGCATTCTCTACCGTAGTTTCTAACTGATTATCCTTTTGAACGGGAGTTTCTTTCGCCTCTTTATCATCCTCTTGAACTTTTTCAGGCGATGTCTCCGTTGTTACTAGCTTATTTTCTTCTGTAGTTGACTGAGTAGAGTGGGCTACTTCCTCTGCCAATACATTTTGTGCGCCCACGAAGGAAACCGCTAACAAAATTGAGCAAACTCCAACTTTTAACTTACGAATACCAAATACTTTTTTGCCGTCTAAACGTTTCATAATGACCTCCATATTTTCTGACCTAATAGATATTTACTTTTTGACACCGGTGTCATTTTATGACGACTACATCTTATCGCTCGAACGATTAAATGTCAAGCGTTTTCAAAACTGTTCATTTATATACTAAATCAAAGTAACAAAAAAGAATGCTGATCTTCAACATTCTTCTTCACGCTATTTTTATTCTTAGTTCTTCTGAATTCGTATTGGATACCGCTTCACGGCTTGAGGTAACTCTTCCAGCAGCGCATCGTTGGCTTTGCTTTTCCCCATGAAGAACATGGTCGTTGTGCCGTCCTTTTGTTCAATAATGACGAAATAACGGCTGCCGCCACCCCTTCGACCACGCATGAAATCAATCGTAATCCGGCGAATGGATGCAAGAGGAATCCGACGCTTTTTGAAACAGAATGCCACGTGAATGTAAAACATACCCCGCGCGATATGAAACGGTGCCATAAACGGACCTCCACTCTGTTTTGCGGCTGTCAATCGGCGAACAAAAATGACAAGCACACATGTCGCAATGAATCCACCACTCACCAAGAACACCATCGAAATCCCGAATCTCGCTCCACTTTCTATTGTTGCCATCTTCATTCCTCCTTTGCATCAACGATTTGTTATGCCAATTTTTTATATATTTTTGTCGCAATCCATACTATTACAATCGCCATGAATAAAATTCCAGTTTCAGCGATTCCAGCTCCAACGACATTTCGTTGATAGAGCGCTGCAAAGCAATCCGCCATCATATGTAATAAAACGGCACCGAATAAATATTTTTTATTCTCTGCGATAATACTGTAATACACAATGATGGTGCAGCCAATATGAATTGCCATTGAACTGATTCGTTCGAGAATCGTCATCACAGCTGTTTCAGCATTAAACTGTGCTGCAGCTTGAAAACTCTGCATGGCGATAGCTGCATTCTTTTCAGTAACATGCAATGCCTTCAGCACAGAATCGACACTTCCATTCTGAAGCGATGTCGCAATCACTAAGTAAAGCAGAATCACTGGAAGGACAACTGTTAGAATTTCAATGACTCCGTGCCCAATTCCATACAAAACTGCATTTTCACGGGTGCGATGTTTTTTCATAATGTATTTTAATACGATATAGCGACCACATTCCTCAAAAATACCTGCCATAATCATTCCATATAAAATGAATGCTACTGTATTTCCATTTAGAAACTGAGAAATCGGATTGTCTGCAAGTAAAAAGAAATAATGGAAGCCTGCTTCAAGGACTCGGGCAGAAACAATAAACCCTAATGCCCCAGCAATGAAATAACTGATTTTCACTTGGCCTTTATGGCTTCTCATCCAATAAACAGTAGGTAGAATTCCTAGTAAAAGAAGCAAGACAATTGTCACGATTAATGAAGGAATCACAGTTGGTCCAAGAACGATATTATCAAATCCACTCATGCTTGATCACCGTCCCAGATTTCAATGCAGAATCCTTTGTGGCCACAATGTGGACAAGTTAATTTCCGAGTTGTTGGTGTATGCTTAGCCAGTAAAGCCTCTTTCTTTCCTGGTTTAAATTCTTGATGACACTCAGGGCAAATATATTTAACGTGTTTATAATAATAGTTACATACCCAAATTAACCATACCGTCGTAAGAAGAGCCCATAACGCAAATCCCCACCACATTCCTTTGAAAATCCAGAATGCAATCGACAACCACTGAAGCACTCCAACCACCAATCCTGTTGAAAGTATCATTCGGTAAAATTTTTTAAGTTGTTTTTTACCTTTCATCACTACTGCTATGTCCGCGATGGATTCAAGTGAGAAGGAATCTTTGTTTTGGACTGTCGTTTGTAATTCACGTAATTTTTCTAATTGCTCTTGTTTTTCTTGAATCTCTTCTATCACTAGACTTTCCTGTTGTTCGATTAAAATCGAAATGACTTTTTCAGGATGTTCTTCTTCTAGCAATTGTGAAATGGAATCGATAGGTACATCCAACTCACGAAGAAAACAAATAACTTTTAGACGTTGAAGATCACTTTCAGAATATAATCTTCTACCTCCTTCAGAAAGTTCTGTCGGAATCAAGATACCTCTTTTGTCATAATACTGAACAGTTCGAACGGTCACATTACAAATTTTCGCAAGCTCACCTGTTGTATATTTTGACATAGCTTTCACCTCCTTATTGCCTGCATATTACTACATTACGTAGCGTTACAAGCAATACCTGACGCTAGGGGATTTTTCATTTTTCTATTAAATACTATGTTAAATGCTAATTTTATTTTTTTCCACCTCTTTTAAGTAAGTTTTAAGTTCATGGTGCAAAGTATAGTTATCCAAACGGAAAGGAGAAGCTCCCCCACCAGGCGAGCGGTGACAAACAATGAAAACTATCGTAATTATCCCTTCATATGAACCAGAGGAAAAATTAATCACTTTAACAGGGCAACTAATCGCCAAAGACTTAGAAGTAGTCGTTGTCGATGATGGCAGCGGGGAGAACTATCTTCCTATCTTCAATCAACTAACAGGAGCGACTGTTTTAACGCATCCTGAAAACAAAGGAAAAGGCGAAGGTCTAAAAACAGCTTATCGCTATATTCAAGAAGCGTACGCAGGCGAGGAAGTAGCCATCGTAACGGCAGACTCAGACGGACAACACAGCCCTGAAGACATCATGCGTATCGCCACCAGGGCAGCCCTTGAAAAAGACAGCCTCGTACTCGGCGTTCGAAACTTCGACGGAACCCACGTCCCACTGAGAAGTCGCGTCGGAAACAAAATCACCTTGAAAATTTTCGAGCTCACAAGCGGCACGAAAATTAGCGATACACAAACCGGTCTTCGTGGATTCTCAAGTACGCATTTAGAGAAAATGCTTGAAATCTCAGGATCACGTTTCGAATACGAAATGAATGTGTTGATGGTGTGGGCAAAAGAAAAACGCCCCTTCTGCGAGCTAGAAATTCAAACCATTTACGAGAACAAAAATGATGGCTCACACTTTAATCCTCTTCGCGATTCATTCAGAATCTACAAAGAGATTTTCCAATTCGCCCTATCATCCATTCTCTCTTTTTTTCTAGACTACACCCTCTACGCCTTCCAGATTTTTATCGGCGTACCACTCGTGACCGCTAACGTCGTCGCAAGGGTGATGAGCGCAGGATTCAACTTCTTCGTGAATAAGAAGTTCGTATTCGCTAGCGACAAACCAGTTCTCAAAGAACTCGGCGGCTATATCCTACTGGCCAGCTTCTCATTAACGCTGAACACATTGATTTTAATGGGACTTAGCTACGGATTCGGCATCGGACCACTCGTTGGTAAAATCATCACCGAAATCGGGATGTTCTTCTTTAACTGGTTTGTACAAAAGAAACTGATTTTTGGGCAAAAGAAAGGTGTGCATTATGTCAAATAACAAAAAAGGAAAATCACTCAGAAAGATTTTAACGACCGCTTATACAGCCGTCCTCATTGGTGCTTCAGGATTAGTCATCGCCGATACACTCTTCATCTCAAAGAGCCTGGCAAAGTTCAGTAACGAAACGGCAGCGGCAACGAACACAGCCACAGGAACGAGTGCAAGCGGCACGGGAACGTCAGGAAACTCAAGTAGCACGGGCACCTCTACAACGCCAACCGTGAGCATGGCAACTGCCTACGAGGACGATACAAAATCCATCACGATTGACACGTACGAGCGAAATAACACGCAAATCCACGTCGCAACGGTGAAAATCAAAGGAAACGCGTCGATTAAGACCGCCTTGGCCGACGAAACGTACGGTCGAAACGTCACCGCGAAGACTTCGACAACCGCTAAAAGCGTGAACGCGGTCCTTGCGATTAACGGTGACTACTACGGGGCTAGAGATGCTGGATATGTGGTTCGGAACGGCCAACTCTTACGAAGTGAAAGTCAGAACGCTAACCAAGAAGACTTAGTCATCTATAAGGACGGAAGCTTTGGCATCATCAAAGAAGGCGACATCACAGCCCAACAGTTAGTCGATAACGGCGCCATGCAAGTCTTATCATTCGGACCTGCGTTAATTGAAAACGGACAAGTGGCCGTAGACAGTTCAGACGAAGTTGGGAAAGCCATGGCGAGCAACCCGCGTACGGCCATCGGAATCATTGATGACAGTACCTATGTATTCGTGGTGTCAGACGGACGAACAAGCGAAAGCCAAGGATTATCGTTGAAACAATTAGCTGAATTTATGAAAGAATTAAACGTCACAACCGCCTATAACTTAGACGGTGGCGGATCATCAACCATGTACTTTAACGGACAAATCATTAACAAACCGACAACAAACGGTCGAAATATCGAAGAAAGAGAGGTGAGCGATATTGTCTACTTATAAAAAGAAAACGGGACTGACGTTCTACACAGTTACAACGGTGGTGACATTAGTCGTCGGAACGGTGTATGAATTCTTCAGCCACCAAGTCTACTCCCCATTCATGTACTTGCTCTTTATGATTCCACTCGTGCTTGGAGTCCTGCCAAATCTCATCGCAAAAATGACCGGGAAAACTTTCTTAGAATCAGAAGACGCACAAGCAGCCTACAAGATGGGTGTCCTCACCTTCATCTTCGGCAGCTTCCTCAAAGGAGTCTTCGACATCTACGGAACAAGCTCAGTCTACCCAACCCTCTACTTACCAGTAGGTGCGGTGCTACTAGTCGCAGCACTTGGGTTAGAGTTGTACTACAAGAAGGCAGTTGGCAAATAAAAAGAAAAGGCCGGAGCCCTTTACGGGGCTCCGGTTTGTTGTTGTTAAACATATCCTATGCAATTAACTCCTATTACGCCTCTTCGTAAGAAAACCATATCAATTCTTTTTTCTTCAACTCTTTCTGGAGTGAATGTAGCAAATTGGAATGTTTCTGTCTCCACACTTGAATAATCAAATTTTTCATATTCAAATACTTCGACACCAATTTCTTTCAGAACCTCTTCAGGCAATTCATAATTTTGTTCTACTAATCCAAACATTGTAAATCCAGAATCAACACAAAACGAGATAACTGGAGAATATGCTGCCTCATAAAAGATTGAACCTGCTATAGAGCCTACAAAACTTCCTATCATATATGACAGTATAGGAATCTGTATAAACGACTGTCCAGCGGCCCCCATACTTAAAGCACACGTACTAACAAACATTTCTTTTATTAGTTCATTTACCATTTGAGTTCTGCTCATTTCACCAATAGCTACTTTATAGGAATTCTTCATGGAATTCATTACCAAAACTGTTGTTGCCCCAATAACACTAGGATCAAGAGATTTTAATGCACTACCACATAAACCAGCCTTGCAACTTCCTGTAATAGCAGCAGAAACTGTTCCTCTGATAAACCCCTCGCTAGAACTAGTCAGCGCTTTGAACCCAATCGTTTTAAACTGCTCTTCATCAATTTCTCCATTTTCTATTAAATAATGAATTGCTTTCAAAATTTCAGGACTCGTTTTTAAGACCAAAGTAATAACCGCGGCACTCATTCCCGCTTTACAAGACTCTCGGAGAATATCCTTAAATTGAATCAACTCTTCCGTTGTAAGGTTCAACTTTTCAGCAGTAACATCTCCTTCTTTTGAAAGTTGCGCAAGCTTTCTAGCTTCTGTCTCCGTCAACTCGATTGATTCATTTCCTTTATTATCAGATACTTTAGATCTTAACATATCAAGCGTCTCTTGGTACCGACGAACTTCTTCGGGCCTTTTTACAGATTCTTCTTTTATCCTTCTTTCAAGCCATTCCGTAGCAGCTTTAAATTGGTCTGAAGGTATTACTCGATATTGACCAGCATATAAAGGGTCACTTAATACTGTGTCAGCAGGATATCCGTTCTTTTGAAGATAGCTATCTAAATCTTTTTTGCCACCTTGTGCTTTATATTCACTAAATTTTTCAAAAATACTTTTTGCTTGCTGTTTAGCACTTTCTGCACCGTTTTTATAGTATTTAAGTCCAAACTCTGCTTCGAAATTCTTACCTTTTATATCTGCCGATCCCAGTCCATGACTGCGCTCAACCACTACTCTATGATTAGACCCTTTAACTGCAGCGTTGATATTAAATGTACCAGCATGCCAAAATTCTGCAACATCGCCTTTAAGAGTAGCCACCCCCGCCTTATTTGAGGAAAACTGATTTAGATTTTTGACTAACTTTGTAATTTCGGTTTCCACAGAATCAACATATCGTGTGCCCTCAGACACTCCTACGAAATTTCCTGCATGGCTTTGAAAGAAATCATAGCCTTCTCTAAAGCCTTCCATAGCTTATCCCTCCAGAAATTCCGTTAATCCGTCAGTGTAAAGAATTGCTGTTAACGCTCGATACTGTTGGTCTCTTAATTTCTTACGATCTTTCAGCATATTAATCCCTGCAACCGCACCAAATACACCTGCGGTGCCTATAGGATTTGTCACTAATAACGCTAAAAAAGTAGCTTTATCTTTAACAAGAGAAATGACTCCTTTTTCGTTTTCATCCTTATCCTCATATTTACGAACTCGTTCTAGTGACATTGCTTCGATTTTTTGCTCATAACCTTGACAAAATTCAATAAATTGATTGTAGGTTTCTTTATCCTTGATACTGTCTGACACCATCATCATCGCACGTTTTCCTAACCAACCGTACTTCATTCCGAACTTATCAAACTTAACAGACATAGAAGGAGTTTCTTTTTTACTTACTTTATTCTCACCGATAAAAAGAATGTGCTCTTTTGAAGAAATCGTCGCCATATTGGCAACATAGTCTTTTTCAAGCCATACAGCTACTTCAACTGTTCCGTCCTCTACTCCAATAATTTCGTCAGCTGTATCATCTTTCATACTCACCAATTGGCGTAAATAGTTTGCATACTCTGATGTCTTCTCATCGCATACAATAATCAATTTTGTTGTTTTTTCCCCTAGCATATTTATGCCTCCTATTTCGTTTTACTGTTTTTGTTACACTTGCTAGCAATAATTTGTTCCATTTTTTTCGAACGATTGAGTATCTTTTCGTTTAGTCCCTTTAACATCTCTTCAATAGTAGTAAATTCAAGGTCTGAAGTTATTTCAATTTTAGGATTTTCTCCTTGCTCACCCCACTTAGGTTCTTCATTCTTGCTAGTTAAAATATTAATCGGTCTAAGGTTAGCACTTTTTATTGATTTTTCTTTACTTACAAATCCTTCAAAGCAGAAAAATTCTATATATGTTTCAAAATCTTTAAAGTGAGATAACCACTTCTTCAAAACTTCTTTTGCTTTCTCATCTCTAACCCTTGTCATTATTGTCGATTTCTTGTTTTTGTTATACCAATAATAAATTTCCCACAGCGTTAAATCAACACGATCCTGTATATAAAATCTATTCTTCGAATTTATCTTTCCACCTCTACTCAAATTATACTTTTTATAAAACTCCTCAGGCCAAAGGAAGGACCCGCCTATAGTTCTTGAAGCAATAATCCAATCAGCAACCTGCTCTCTTTCAACCTTTGTAGCTTCACTTTTCATTAAATATAAGTCATAAGGATAAACTTTTTCATTTATCGGAGCAGAGAAACCTAATTGGTCAGATTTCAGGTAAAAGATATCGTTATTTTTTTTATCTTCAACTTTAATACCTTCGTCCTCTTCAAATGTGTACTCATATTCACCTTCTACTTTATCTTTTAACCGGCACTCTCTTTTGTTTAAAAATTTTACTAACTGCTCAAAAAAATGATGGTTAAAACCTTTTTTATAGGTGGTATCAGGATCACAGTATAATGCTCTTACCGAATTTGGTTTTTGTAATTCGGAAACATATGACGTTGTAAAGCTCTTTACATAGGCTTTCTTCCATTCGTTCATTTCACTTATCTTAGCAACAATATTTTCTTCGTCTTCATTCAATGCACAATAAGTATACAGTTCGTTAATATCTTCCTCTGATAATTTTTTCATAATGAATCCTCCCTCAATATTTCACTTTATTTTTTGTTATCAGTATTAAATATGACCTTCCCCATCCTCACAACATACAATCTCTCATCTTCTCCGGAAAGTTGGCTAAGTAGCTCACGGGCACGATTCGTATCACCTTTGATTGCAGCATTCAATGCCTTATAGTAGATGATTTCTAGCTGTGGGTACTTGAAGTCGTTCGTTCGCTCTTCGAAGTAGTCGTTGCTTTCGTGCGCGATCGTTAAGTCATAGAGAGCGACACTCATCTTTTCCGTTTTTTCGGCCAGGGCAGGGTCTGTTATCGTCAGTTCACCAATCATCTCCTCCAGCTCTTCTCGGCTCAACTCCGGCTGGCTTAGTACGACTGAACGGATTAGATAGCTTTGCAAGATGTTTCGG
>ERZ773233.1536-NODE-1536-length-13420-cov-4.617134_pt1 | contig 13420 bp, 11 predicted proteins | sample MGYA00580991_ERZ773233 | MGnify/ENA primary metagenome ERZ773233 (study PRJEB29015, sample SAMEA2738178) | human oral metagenome | biome: human oral; feature: human-associated habitat; material: saliva | place: China | collected 2161 ...
ATGAAAAAGATAATGTTAGCAATGGCTACCTACAATCGCAAAGAGGTTTTAGAGAGAACTATAGTTTCCTTAACACAAGTAAAAAACATAGAAGATGTAGATATTTTTATTTTTGATGATTGTAGTACAGAATATACAAAAGAAGATTTAAAAAAAATGATCCCTTTTGCCAAACAAATTGTAGTAAGAGAAAATAATTTGAGGGCTGATAGAAATATGTATCAAATACATCAGGATTACATAAATAGTAATTATGATATTTTATTACAAGTAGATTCTGATGTCATTTTTCATAAAGACTTCTTAGCAATAGTACAATCTATACTTTCTACACAAACAAACTATTCTGTATTTAGTTTATATAATTCAAACAATCATTTGTTTGTTGAAAAAGGAAATTTATTAGAGATTAATAAAGTTATTTTTAAGGAAAAACATTCTATAGGAGGTATATGTGTTTTGTTTACAGATAAAAATGTACTTAAAAATATATTAGAAACTATTCCTAAAGATAGAAAGTCTTTTGCTTATGATTGGTATTGGTCTCATAAATTACAAGAAGAAGGAACTCCTGTGATGGTAAGTAAACAAAGTTTTTTACAACATATAGGAGTAGAGGGGCAGAATAACAAAGAAATAAAAGGGATTGACATAGGATTAAATTTTACACCTACTAATGCTGATGATTTAGAATTTTTATTGCAACACTACGAAACAGTTATTTCTAATTTTGCAAAACAGAATAATAAGTATATATTTTTTAGTAGAAATAATTTTTTTATAAAGCACATCATAACAATTTATAGATTTATAAAAAGTTTAAAAAGAAAAATACTATATAAATGAAAAAAATTTTAGAAGATCTTAGATTTTTAAAAGAAAGATGTGGTAACTCATATATAATGGCACTGTTGAGTAACAGAGGTATTCATTGTTTATTATTCTATCGATTATCTCATCTTTTATACAAATACAAAATACCATTATTACCTCTTATTCTCACAAGGATTATACAAATTGTGTATGGGGTTGATATTGATTACCGAGCTCAATTAGAGGGAGGGATTATTATTGTTCATGGGATAGGACTAGTAATAGGTTCTGGCGTTATTATAAAAAGCAAAGTTACTCTATTTCATCAAGTTACTATAGGAGTAAGGGGGGGGGAGAATAAAGATTTAGGATTCGCTACCGTTGATGAGAATTGCACAATCTATGCAGGAGCAAAAATATTAGGAAGTATTACTATCGGTAAAAATAGTATTATAGGAGCTAATGTAGTAGTTACAAAAGATATTCCTATAAATAGTATTGTTACTACAGATACAAAATTACTAATAAGAGAACGACAAATAAAATTATAAATGTACTTTTTAGTGCCTATATATTCGTTTTTAGCTTTTACAGCTCGCTTCTTCTTTACAGAGAAACTCTCTAAAGAAGTGAAAACCTATATATATGTGTTTAGCTATATTCCTATTATTTTTATACTTTTGTATATCGCTGGATTAAGGGATATTACAATAGGTGTAGATACTGCTCATTATGGAGAAATATTTAACAATCCTGACGATATAGAGATAGGGTATAAACTAACCGCTGAATTTATAAAATATATAGGTGGCGGCTTTCACCTTTTTCTATTTCTTTTTTTCTTCCTATCATTGTCTCTAAAACTATATGTTTTCAGAAAAATTTCTTTATATCCTTTGCTTTCTATTTGCATCTACTCAAGTTTTTGGTTTTTAGTATATGAAATGAATGGTATTCGCCAAGGGCTTGCTTTAGGTTTTATAGCTCTGAGTTACTATTTTCTCATCGTAAAAAAGAATTGGTATTTCTATTTATCTTTATTAGGAGCTATTTTATTCCACTATTCAGCACTTATTTTTTTACCAATTATCTTTATTATAAAAAAGAAATGTACAAATCTCATTTTTTGGATAGTGTTAGGGATAGTAGTCCCTTTTGCCTATTTAGGCGCTACAACTTTTATATTAGAAGGATTAGGCACTATTATAGGAGCTGATTTGCGCTTAATAGAAAGAATTATATCCTATCAAAACAATGAAGCTTTTAATGCTAATATTCTTTATTCATTCAGTACTTTTGTGAGATTTGTAATATTATTTATTACTTTTTTCTTTATCAATAGAGTTCATCTTTCTGAAAGAACAAAGAATATATTTCTATGGTGTGCCCTCTTAAATATTAGTATCTATCTTTTGTTTAGTGAGGTAGAGATTATTGCTACAAGACTTTCTTTATATTATCGTTTTTATGAATGTTTCTTTTTAGCTTGTTTACCTAATGCTTTTAAAGGAAAAGTTCCCAAAATTTTGATAGGATTCCTTTTGTGTTTATATGCTCTTTCTCAAATAATGAAAACATTAGCCATTCCTAATAATGGTTTAGTGCCTTATAAATCTATTTTATTCTAATAAATATGAAAATAGTTATTGATTGTAGAATGTATAATAGTTCAGGTATAGGAACTTATTTACAAGGGATTCTTCCTTATCTATTGGCTGAGCAGAAGAATAATTACCTTTTGTTAGGAGATTCCAATATACTTTCTAAATACAAAACAAAGAATGTAGAAATTCAAGAAGTGAATATACCTATATTTTCAGTAAAAGAATTATTTTGCTTCCCTTGTTCAAAAATTAACTCTTATGATGCATTTTTAACCCCTAATTTTAATATCCCAATAGGAATAAAAATACCTATTTATGCTTTTATCCACGATGTTGTTTTCTTGGACATCAAAGAACTTACTTCAAAAATAGGTTACTATATAAGGAAATATTACTTAAATAGAGCTGTTAAAATAGCTAAAAAAATATTTACAGTTTCAGAATTTTCTAAGAATAGAATTTCATTCCATTTCAAAAAAGCAAAAGATATTGTTGTAGCTCCTTGTGCTATTAAAAACGAACTTATAAATTATTTTCCACAAAAATTTTCTAATTTCAAAGAATTTATTATCTTTGTTGGCAATATCAAACCTCACAAAGGATTAGAAACCTTAGTGAAAGGCTGGAGATATGCAAGAAAAAAAGGATTTGATAAACAATTGGTAATAGTAGGCGAAAAAGAAGGCTTTAAAACTAAACTTTCTAATGGAGATTTTCTTAAGGGCGAAGATATTATTTTTACAGGTAGAATATCTGATGAGGAACTCTATGGTTATATGAGCAATGCCTCTATTTTAGTTCAACCTTCTATCTATGAAGGATTTGGACTTCCTCCATTAGAAGCTCTTTATTTAGGAACAACTTGTTTATTATCTGATATTGAGGTTTTTAAAGAAATTTATACCGAATTCCAAAATTGCTATTTTTTTAATAAAGAAAGTGCAGAAGATTTAGCAAAAAAATTATTGTTAATTTCTTCATCTAAAGAAATTGAGCAAAAAAAATATATAACAAGTAAATATAATTTTAGCATAACAGCTCAAATTATTTTAGATAATATATTATGAGAATATTACAAATAGGAAAATTCTATCTTCCTCAGTCAGGAGGAGTAGAAAAAGTTCATTTTGATCTTGTAGAGGGATTAAATGAAAGAGGAATTCAAACAGATGTTTTATGTGTTAATCATCTGAAAGGAAATTCTTTTTTAGATGAGCACTATAAGATATTTGCTGCACATACTATAAAAGTTTTAGCTTCTACACCTTTGAGCTATAGTATGATTTCTATGCTTAAAAAAATACAGGCTAATTATGATATTATACATATACATTTGCCTAATCCAATGGCTAATTTAGCTGTTTTTCTTACACGTCCTAAATCTAAAATTATACTACATTGGCATAGTGATATTATAAGGCAAAAAAAATTACTTAAGTTATATACTCCTTTACAAACTTGGTTATTGAAAAGGGCGGATAAAGTAGTAATAACAACACCTACTTATTTAGAAGGATCTTCTGTATTGAAGACATATACAGATAAAATAGCTTGTATTCCTATTGGAATAGATAGTAAAGAACTAATGATAAATGAAAGAAAGTTTAATGATCTAAAAGAAAAATACAAAGGGAAAAAAATAGTATTCTATTTAGGAAGATTGGTTTATTATAAAGGGATTGAGTATCTTATTGAAGCTGCTAAAAAAATAGAAGATAATACTATGATACTAATAGCAGGGAGTGGTAGTTTGAAAGATAAATTACAAAAGCAAATATATACTTATAAATTAGGAAACAAAGTTAAACTTTTAGGTAGGATACCTTTTGAAGAGTTAGGAGCTTATTACCAAATTTGTGATATCTTTTGTCTTCCTTCTACAGAACGTTCAGAAGCCTTTGGAGTGGTACAAATTGAAGCTATGTCATTTGCTAAACCTGTTATTTCGACAAGTATTAAAGGCTCAGGAGTGGATTGGGTTAATCTTGATAATGTATCGGGCGTTATAGTTCCTCCTAAAAAAGCTAAGGAACTAGCAGATGCTATTATAGAATTACTTAATGATAGTGAAAAATATAATCGTTTATCAGAAGGTGCAAAAAAAAGATATGAAGAGGAGTTTACAAAAGATAAAATGGTAGAACAGTTTGAAAAACTATATTTAGAGATACTAAAGTAATATTTCTTATAACACCTAATAAATATTTTGGCTACATATACCATACATTTAAAAAATAATAAATCTTATACTTGCGATGAAAGCTCCTCTTTGCTAAGAGCTGCCTTAGATAACAACATTAGTTTGGAGTATTCGTGTTTTGAGGCGCGTTGTAGGAGTTGTAGAGTGAAAGTGCTTGAAGGAGAGGTAGAGAACCTACAAGATGAACAAGTACTTACTGCTGAAGAGAAAGCTGCAGGCTATGTGCTTTCGTGTAATGTACTGCCTCGCTCAGAGATAGTGTTAGAGGTCGAAGAATTGGAAATAAAGCCTCCTAAACCTCAAGTGAGTCCTTGTAAAATAAGCAGTATTGCAATTGTTACCCCTAATATTGTAGAGGTAGTGTTGCGTTTGCCTCCTAAGGTAGATTTTCAGTTTTTAGCGGGGCAATATGTAGATATTATCAGAAATGGACATAAGCGCAGCTATTCAATTAGCCATAGTCAGTATGAAGGCAACCAACTGAAACTCTTTATTCGCAATTATGAAGGGGGACTGTTTAGCAACTATTGGTTTAATGACGCTAAGCCTAATGATTTGCTTAGAGTAGAGGGACCTTTGGGCACTTTCTTTTACCGACATAATGAAGTATGCACCGATATTGTATTATTAGCTACAGGTACTGGTATTGCACCTATAAAAGCCATTTTAGAACAGCTGCAAGCCAGTCCGGAATTATTAGTTAATAAAAAAGTGTGGCTTTTGTGGGGAGGAAGAAAAAAAGAAGACTTATTTTGGAAGCCTGATTTTACCTTTGCTCATTTTGAGTATATACCCGTATTGACTCGTGAGGACGATTGGCAAGGAGCAAAAGGGTATGTGCAAGAGATAGCTTCAGTACAGGCTATCAGTTGGCCTACGGCGCAAGTGTATGCTTGCGGTAGTGAGACAATGATACAAAGCGCTCAAGAACTTCTCACTAAACAAGGATTGAAAGAAGAAAACTTTTTTGCTGATGCATTTATAGCAGGTAATAAGTAGATTATTTTTATGAAAGCAGTAATTTTAGCAGGAGGTCTCGGTACACGATTGAGTGAGGAGACCATCGTCAGACCCAAACCAATGGTAGAAATAGGAGGAATGCCTATCTTATGGCATATACTCAAAATATATTCGCACTACGGCATTAATGAATTTATTATTTGCTGTGGCTATAAGGGCTATATTATCAAAGAATATTTTGCTAATTATTTTTTACATCAATCGGATATTACTTTTGATATGGCAAATAATGAGATGCACGTACACCAAAAACGCGCTGAACCGTGGAAAGTTACTCTTATTGATACAGGCGAGCACTCAATGACGGGTGGTCGCCTTAAACGTGTTTTGCCATATATTGAAAACGAAGAAGCTTTTTGCTTTACTTATGGCGACGGAGTAGCTGATATTGATATTGCTAAATTAGTAGCTTTTCATAAAGCTCACGGTAAGGAGGCAACTCTTACAGCAGTCTATCCCCCAGGTAGATTTGGAGCTTTGGATATAGTAGATAATCAGATTATGAAGTTCCAAGAAAAGCCAAAAGGAGATGGAGCACTTATTAATGGAGGGTTCTTTGTACTATCACCTAAAGTAATAGAGCGTATAAAAGGAGATAGCACTATTTGGGAACAAGAACCGCTAAAAGGCTTAGCCACAGACGGACAGTTGATGTGTTATAAGCACGAAGGCTTTTGGCAACCAATGGATACGCTCCGTGATAAAACGCTTTTAGAAGAATTATGGCAAAACAACAAAGCACCTTGGAAGGTATGGCAATAGGAAAAGTAGATACTCATTTTTGGAAAGGTAAACGTGTATTTATCACAGGGCATACGGGCTTTAAAGGTTCGTGGCTATCGCTTTGGCTACAACAAATGGGTGCTGAAGTAAAGGGATTTTCATTAACTCCACCAACAAATCCGTCTCTTTTTGTTGAGGCTAAAGTAGCACAGCAGATGCAGAGTGAGATAGGTGATATTCGCGATTTTAACAAACTCTCGGAGAGCATACGTACTTTTAACCCCGATATATTGCTACACTTGGCAGCACAGCCTTTGGTAAGGCTTTCGTATAAAGAGCCTATTGAGACTTATAGCACTAATGTGATGGGGACTGTGAATGTGCTTGAAGCTTCGCGCTATGCATCGCACTTAAAAGCAATAGTAGTGATTACTACTGACAAATGTTATGAAAACCGCGAATGGGAATGGGGCTATCGTGAAAACGAACCTATGGGCGGACACGATCCTTATAGCAATAGTAAAGGTTGTGCTGAATTAGTAGTTTCTGCTTACCAACGTTCGTTTTTTAACGCGCCCGATACAGCAGCTGTAGCCTCAGCACGTGCAGGTAATGTGATAGGAGGCGGAGACTGGGCTGAAGATAGATTGATACCCGATATTCTGCGCGCTTTTGAGAAACAGCGATCGGTAATTATTCGCAATCCGCTATCTACTCGTCCGTGGCAACACGTATTAGAACCTCTTTCAGGCTACTTAGTGCTAGCACAACGCTTGTGGCAAGACGGGAAGGCCTTTGCTGAAGGTTGGAATTTTGGGCCTAAAGACGATGACTGCCAGCCAGTACAGTGGATACTTGATAAGATGGTACATTTCTGGGGAGATGGAGCGCACTATGAAATAGACAAAAGTGAACAACCCCACGAAGCTAACTTTCTGAAACTTGACTGTTCGAAAGCTGCAATGCGCCTAAAATGGCACCCCAAATGGCGATTAGAGCAAACCTTGGAGCAAATAGTACATTGGCACCGTGCGTGGCTAGAAGGAGCTGATATGCAGGCAAAATGCTTGCAAGAAATAGAGAAATACAATAATTAAAAACTAACAACAAAAAACACTATAATATAAATGACTTTAGATACCATTAGGCAAGAAATAGCTCAATTAGTTGAAAAATATGCCCAAAAGGCTTACAAACCAAAACCTTTTGAGGGGGGTACTACTGTTATACCACCTTCAGGTAAGGTATTAGGAGCCCAAGAACTAAAAAATATGGTAGATGCCTCGCTTGATGCTTGGCTTACTACAGGGCGTTTTAACCGTGCTTTCGAAGAAAAATTGGCTGCCTTTTTAGGGGTAAAATACTGTATTACGGTAAATTCTGGTTCTTCAGCTAACTTAGTAGCCTTTAGTGCACTTACTTCACCTAAATTAGGCGAACGTGCTATTAAAAAAGGTGATGAAGTAATAGGTGTAGCGGCAGGTTTCCCTACTACGGTGAACCCTATTATTCAGTTTGGGGCTATACCAGTATTTGTAGATGTAGACTTACACACACATAATGTAAATGCTGACCTTATAGAACAAGCTATTACCCCTAAAACAAAGGCGATAATGCTCGCCCATACCTTAGGGAACCCTTTCAACTTAGAGAAAATAAAAGCTCTTTGTGAGAAATATAACCTTTGGCTTGTAGAAGATTGTTGCGATGCTTTGGGTGCTACCTATAACGGACAAAAAGTAGGTACTTTTGGCGATATTGCAACCTTGAGTTTCTATCCAGCTCACCATATCACAATGGGTGAAGGAGGAGCCGTATTTACTAATAATGCAGAGTTAAAAACCATAGCAGAGTCTTTCCGCGATTGGGGACGTGATTGCTATTGCGCACCAGGGAAAGATAATACTTGCAACTGCCGTTTTTCGCAACAACACGGCGATTTGCCTTTTGGTTACGATCATAAATATGTGTATTCGCACTTAGGTTACAACCTAAAAATTAGTGATATGCAAGCTGCTTGCGGCTTGGCACAGTTAGACCGAGTAGAGGAGTTTATAGAAAAACGCCGTAAGAATTTTGCTTATCTAAAAAATAGATTGCAAACCCTTACTGACTTTTTATATCTGCCAGAGGCAACCCCTAATAGCGACCCTTCTTGGTTTGGTTTCCCTATTACCCTTAAAGAAGAATCTGGTACCGCACGGGTAGATTTGCTCCGTTTCTTAGACCAGCATAAGATAGGTACGCGATTGTTATTTGCGGGTAACCTTACTAAGCAGCCTTATTTTAAAGGAGTGGAATATCGTGTAGTGGGAGAGCTTACTAATACCGATATTACGATGAACCAAACCTTTTGGGTAGGAATTTATCCTGCTTTAGGGGAAGAACATTTAGAGTATATCGCTGAGAAGTTAGAAGAATATTTTGGGGTGAATTTTTAGCAGTTACGGCAGGTAAGCAGATTATGAGAGTACTTTTAACAGGAGCGACAGGTTTTTTGGGGAGCCACTTGCTAAAAGCATTGGTAAGTAAGGGTTATGAAGTAGTAGTACTCAAACGTTCTACCTCTGATATGTGGCGTTTAAAAGGTTTTGAAAACGCTTTTAAAAGCTATGATATAGATCGTGTGCCCTTGCAAACGGCTTTTGAAGAGCAGGCTATAGATATTGTTATTCATACGGCTTGGGCAGGAGTAGCTTCAACTGACAGAGGTAATTGGGAAATACAAATGGAAAACTTTTATTTCTCTAAAAAACTGATAGACTTATCTGTATTATTTAATATAAAGAAAATAATTTGTCTAGGTTCTCAAGCAGAATACGGAAATTATAATGAAAAGGTAAATGAAGATTTTTTACCTACTCCGATAGGTGCCTATGCCTCTGTAAAACTATTTACATCTCATTATCTCAGAAATATAGCTCAGGAGAATCATATAAGCTGGTATTGGATAAGAGTTTTTTCGATAATAGGTGAAAATGAGACCCAATCTTGGTTACTCTCTCAAGTGATAAAGAGTTTATTAGTAAACAACAGTATTGAACTTACAGGGGGAGAACAGTTTTATGATTATATGTATGTAGCAGATTTTGTTGCAGCAATAGAAAAGATACTTAATAAACATAGAGATGATTCAGGAGTTTATAATTTATGTACGGGAATTCCAATAAAAATAAAAGATTTATTGTGTTTAATAGCTGATAAATTAGGGAAAGATAAACAATTATTGAAATTTGGAGCAATTGCTTATAGACCCAATCAAAATATGTTTATGGTAGGGAATCCTCATAAATTTGAGAAAACTTTTGGAATTCATAATTTACAACCTTTGTCAATTATAATAGATAAAATTATAAACTCATATATATGAAAGTAACTCAGTATATAGCAAGATTTCTGAAAGATAAAGGTATTCATACTGTCTTTGAACTACAAGGAGGAATGATTACTCGCATTATAGATGCCCTTAATCAGGAAGGGGGTATAGACATAGTGAGTATGCATCACGAACAAGCTGCTGCAATGGCTGCAGACGCTTATGGCAGAATTAAAAATAAGCCAGGAGTAGCATTAGCTACAAGTGGCCCTGGAGCAACAAATCTTCTTACAGGGATTGGTAATTGTTTTTTTGACTCTGTGCCGGCTATTTTTATAACGGGGCAGGTAAATACAAATGAACAAAAAGGAGATAAATCTACTCGACAAATAGGATTCCAAGAAACAGACATAGTGGCAATGGCGGAAGCTATTACAAAGAAGGCTTATGCTATAAAGACAAAAGATGAAATACCTAATGTTTTTGAAGAAGCTTATCAGATAGCTATGTCAGGCAGACCAGGCCCTGTGTTAATTGATATCCCTATGAATATCCAAAATCAAGAAATAGAAGATGCTCTTGTAGAGAAACCTTTTCTTGAGAAAAATCATACTACTTGTGATGATTTTATAAATAAATATATAAATGCATTAAAAGTCAGTAAAAAGCCTCTTTTATTAATAGGGAGAGGGATTCGTGCGGCACAAGCGTCAGAGCTTTTTAAAAATTTTATTGCTAAGTTTCAAATTCCTGTAGTAACCTCATTACTAGGAGTAGATGTTTTACCTTATACTCACCCTCTTAGAGTTGGTTTTATAGGTACTTATGGAAACCGATGGGCTAATTATGCTTTAGGAAGTTCGGATGTATTATTAGTGCTTGGTAGTCGCATAGATTTAAGACAAACAGGAGCGGATATAGAAGCTTTTAAACAAGGGAAACAAATATTTCATGTAGATATAGATTCTGCTGAACTGAATAATAGGTTTACAGATACTATAACTCTTAACACTGATTTGGTAACTTTTTTTGAAGAAGTACAAAAAATAGATTATTCTTATTGTTTACCTATAGATTGGAATGCAGAAATCAAAGAAAAAAGAGAGGCATATAATGATATCTTAGAGTTGAAAAATGTAAAGGGGATTAATCCTAATCTATTTATGCATCAACTTTCAAAGGCCTCTTTTAAAGCTAAGGGTTTCACTACTGATGTAGGGAATAACCAAATGTGGAGTGCACAATCATTAGAACTCAATGGAGACCAACTATTTCTTTCTTCAGGAGGAATGGGAGCAATGGGATATTCTTTACCAGCAGCAATAGGAGCCTCTATAGCACTAAATAAGCAACCTATGGTATGTATTTCTGGCGATGGAGGTTTTCAAATAAATATTCAAGAATTAGAAACAGTAAAGCGAAATAATTTACCTATTAAAATAATTATATTGAACAATCATTGCTTAGGGATGATTAGACAATTTCAGGACAGTTATTTTGAAAGCCGTTACCAATCTACTGTTTGGGGATATAGTGCGCCCGATTTTACAGCCATAGCTCGCGCTTATGGCATAGATAGCTTTTCAATAGAAAAAGAAGAAGATATTAATATAGGATTAAATAGAATGTGGGAAGATGCTAATGCTCCATTTTTGTTAAATGTAAATATTAATATACACACAAATGTATATCCTAAAATGTTGTTTGGAAATCCTTTAACTAAGATGGAACCTACCATAGAATAGATGAGACTTATTAATAGACTTTTAAATACATTAGGAATAGATGGAGCAATACTCTATACTAGTTCTGCAAGAATTATTCAAGCAGGAGGAGGAATTGTAACTCTTTTATTAATTGCAAAGTTTTTAACTAGTGAAGAGCAAGGTTATTATTATACTTTTGGAAGTATTTTATCTATGCAGATATTTTTTGAATTAGGATTTAATGGAATCCTTACTCAATATGTCGCACATGAAAATGCAAACATCAAATCTTATATTAAATCTGATAATGATGATGAAAGGAGATTTCAATCAAGACTGTCTAGTTTATTGCATATCTATATAAAATGGTATTCTTTTTTATCAGTATTAGCTCTTATAGTACTATTAATATCTGGATTTTATTTTTTTAATAATTTTGACAATACGGATAAAATACAATGGCGATTTCCTTGGATCGTTCTAACAATAAATGCTGTAATTACCTTTTTCTTTTTACCTTTGCTCTCAATAATAGAGGGATTAGGGTTTGTAAAAGAAATTGCAAAATATAAACTTGTATATCAATTTATTAATATGTTCTTGCTTTGGGTATTTCTATCTGTAGGAGCTAAACTTTACTCTGCTTCTTTTGCAGGTATATGTTCATTTTTAATTTTAATAATATTAGTTTGGAAAAAGTTTAGAACTACTCTTATACAAATATGGAATCTTTTAGGTGAAGAAAAAATAAGCTATAAATTAGAAATATTCCCTTATCAGTGGAAAATGGCACTAAGTGGAATAAGTGGTTTTTTCATTTTTCAATTATTTAATCCTGTAGTTTTTGCTAATGAGGGAGCTGTTGTAGCGGGACAAATGGGAATGAGCCTAACACTTCTCAATGCTATTCAGAACCTATCTATGAGTTGGATAAACACTAAGGTATTTTGCTTTTCTGAATTAATAGCATTAAGAAGATATTTTGAGCTAGATAGAATATTTAATAAAGTATTAAAACAATCTGTTTTTATAAGCGGATTTTTATTAGTCTTAGTATTTACAACTATTTTTATTTTTCGGGAAAGTAATATTTATATAAAAAACATTAACATTGCGGATCGTTTTTTAGACTATAAACCTATGTTTTTTCTAGCATTATCATTATTCCTAAATCAATTTGTATTTTCTTGGGCAACTTATTTGCGCTGCCATAAAAGAGAACCCTATATGTGGTTATCTATTATTACAGCCGTTCTATGTTTACTCTCAACTTTCTTATTGGGCAATATTTTTGGTGTTTTAGGAATTACATTTGGTTATTTTATAATTACTGTTGGCACATTTGTAAGTGCATTTATTATATATCATAATAAAAAGAAGAATTGGCACTAAAATAAGTAAAATGAATTATCAACAAATAACACATATTCCTTCTATTCCTATAAAAATAGGAAGGATAAAAAGAGCTAAAATAACAATAGCTATTCCTACCTATAAGCGAGCTATCTTGCTTCGTGAGGCAATCGATAGTTGTTTGCAACAGAAAACAAATATCCCTTTTAATATTCTAATTGTAGATAATGACCCTCAACGAAATTGCAAAACAGAAGAACTAATAGATTCATTTAATAATCAAAATATATCTTACTATAAAAATTCTGAAAATATAGGGGCTACGGGGAATTGGAATAAACTTTTTGAGTTGGCAGATACAGAATTTGTGACAATGCTACATGATGATGACTTACTTGAAGAAGATTATATCGAAAAGATGACCTTAATTATAGAAAAGTATAAATCTAACATTGATGCTATTTATACAGAAACGCGTATTTTCTCTAAGAACTCTTCTCTCTCTCGGAAACAGCCAAACATATTAAGAATTATAGAAATACAGCCTTTTGATTTACAATTTTACAATATATGTTCTATAATAGGTGCTTGTTTTAAACGAGAAAAGATTATTGAATTGAATGGATTTGACAATCATTATTATCCCCCTATTGACTATCAGATGCATCTAAACTTATCTAAACAT
>ERZ773233.1539-NODE-1539-length-13402-cov-4.077803_pt1 | contig 13402 bp, 8 predicted proteins | sample MGYA00580991_ERZ773233 | MGnify/ENA primary metagenome ERZ773233 (study PRJEB29015, sample SAMEA2738178) | human oral metagenome | biome: human oral; feature: human-associated habitat; material: saliva | place: China | collected 2161 ...
TGGGCAAAAATACAAATAATTTACCAATTAGCAACCCGCATCAACAGAATTTTTTTCTTTTTCACCTACCCTATACAAACGATACAGGAAGAGCGAAGGATAAGCGAACGATAAGCGACCCATTACCAAAGTATAAACATCTACTATCCCAGCCCTCTCAATCCTCCCAGCCTTCCCATTCCTCCCATAATTGGTATGAATTTTGTACTCTTATTAAGCAAAAAAAGTGTTCTATGAAAAGCCTCCTCCTACTTTTCACCCTCTTTGCCAGTGGGCTATATGCTCAAGTCGATAGCCTTGTCGGGATTTATAAAAACGATAGAGAAAGAGAAAGTATTCGGCTCAATGCTGATAATACTTTCGATGTGATAAAATACTCGGGCAGCTACAGACGCGATGGCAACCTCGTGATACTAAACGCCGACCGCTCTTTTCTGCTACACAAACAGCAGGGCAACTCCGAGCGGCTGCAACTCTCATTCATAGGCTCCAAAGCAATGATTTGGGAGGCTTCCACCCCGTTTATTTATGTAGGCTACGAAAACGAACAAGGGGGCGTCACTTATCTGCATCTGTATAAGGAGGTGAAAGACCAGTTCGCTAATGATACCCTTCATATCGAAATTCCGCGTACCGAAAAGCTCTATTTGGTAAACAGCTTTGCTGCCGAATACCGCGAAAATAACGGCGAGGTAACTGTCAACACTTTTTATATAGGCAAAAATACCAATGCCTTAGAAGTTGTTTTCTTGGGAGAGAACAGTGCTTTAAGAAATCAATTTATAGGCGTATATGAGGCTTCAACAGGCGAGCTATCACTTATGGAAACAGGCAATAAAAGACCTGATATATACCAGAAGCTCATCCCTACCCCCCTCTACCCCAACGAGATAACACGTGTAAAGAACTGGGAACATCTGTCTTTTAAAGGACTTAAAACGAATAGGATACTGAGTTGTGTAGTTGATGATTATGACGATATACTCGAAGATTATAAAGAGGAAGAAGAGGAAGCAAAGATAAACGCCACCTTAGTGGTGAGCGATAGCAAAAGTATTGAAAAAGCGATACAACGCGTAAAACCCACTGAGCAGTTGCTCGCTATCCTTCACCAACCGCAGAACCCCAAAGCCGACAAAGAGTTTGAGCTGCTAAAACTATCTTACAAGATAGAGAAAAGCGATAAACTACCTTTTACTTATCAGTTTTATATCACTTCCAAAGGCGATGAGCAGTGGCTGAAAAAACACGGTATTGCCACTGATAAAAACCAAGTGATTTTTGTAGATTACGAGGGACACGTGCTTTACTATCAAGAAAGTACCATAGCCGAAGCCCAGCGCGATGATTTCTTCGGAAAAAACACGGCTCCTATCCTTTTCAATAGCATCATAGTAGCGCGCCACATCGACCAGCTATTCGCTAACCCTCAGGCTCCTATAAAAGAAGTAGAAGCGCTCTTTTATACTTACCTCAAAAACTATGATTTGAGCTTATATTTGCTTACCGACCGCAAAAAATTTGAGCAAGAGTATCATGCACTTGACTTCAAAAATAAAAAACTTATTTACCAACTGAAAACCACCCCCGCCCAACTGACTTACCAATGGCGCAGAGTGGCGGCAAGTCATCAAAACGATACAGTTTTAGACCCCTTATTTGCCAGAATGACCGTCAGAAACCTTTATAGCTACCGAAATTATCTGATAGAGGATAAAAAAGTTGCTGCTAAAGACAAGCTGCAAACCATTGCCTACCTGATGAAGTCCAGCCAAGCCATTGATAAAGATGTGAATATCAGCTCTAATAACAAAATAGAGCTATACGATTCTACTGTACAAGAGGCCATTAATGACTTAGAAAAAGAAAAAGTACTGCCTCTTGAAGAGATTAGACCTATTTACGAAGAGGCAGTTGCTAAAAAGATGACTTCGGCATTGGGTTATATATACTTTTTGTTAGACCGAGACAAGCAAGCGGCTATTGATTATTACGTGCCTTATATAGAGGAAGTTATCGCACAGGGGAAAGGCAATTTTGTGCAAGGTATCAACAAGGTATTTCCTAAGAATAGGTATTATTCCGATTGGTATTCTTATGGCAATGTATGGGCGGATCAGGCTAACAGTATCGCTTATTATATCTTCGAAACACGTCGCAATGATGCTGCCTTACTCTCTAAAGCCACACGCTGGATGGAGGCCATATGCGATTTCAGAGAGAATGACCCTTATTACCTCGATACTTATGCCTGCTTATTATATGCCACCAACCAGAAAGACGAAGCCATAAAAATAGAAGAAAAAGCCGTGCAAGCGGCGCAAGAAAAGGACAAGAAAAAACTTTTAGACAGCCTACAAAACACTTTATTACAAATGAAAAACGGTACTTTATAGCACTTTGTGGTATGAATTTTGTATCTTTGCAATATCAAATAAATTGTTTTTATGAAAAACCTTATTTTTATAGCCCTGCTTTGCTGGGGCGGAATGACAGCTTGGGCGCAAAGTAGCGAAGAAACTAATAAGGAGCGTGCGGGCTATGAGCAGCCTTATCACCCTGAAGAAGACGGCGATAAGCGCATCAGCGAATTGCTAAAACAAGCTAAAAAGGAACGCAAAAAGGTGCTCGTACAGATTGGGGGCAACTGGTGTATTTGGTGTTTGCGTTTTAACCATTTAGTAACTACGAACCCTGAGTTAAAGAGTATTTTAGATAAGAAATACGTGTTTTATCACCTCAATTTTTCACCTGAAAACAAAAACGAAAAGGCTTTTGCCAAATACGGCAACCCAGGTGCGCAGTTTGGCTATCCTGCTTTTCTAATTCTGAATGCTAAAGGAGAAGTGCTCTTCACCCAAAAAAGTGAGGATTTAGAGTCGGGCAAAGGCTATGATACTAAAAAAGTAAAGAAGTTTTTACAAGGAAGGTTATAATTTGTCAATTAGCTAATTGTCAAATCGACTAATTGGCTCATCGGCAAATTAGCTCCATTGTAGCTACAGCTTCTGCTGCAGGTACAGGGTTAGCCCCTTTCCCTATCAGAGCTTGATAAAAGTCTTCGTAAAACTGCCAGTAATTGCCGTGCTGAGCGGTAGTAAGCACACGGCTTTCGAGGGTGTGAAGTATACCATTAGGTTCTTTAATTTCTGGCAGCCAAGGGGTAGCAGTCGGGATAGCTCCAGCTACAAGGGCGGCTTCTTGCCCGTCAAAGCGCTGTTGCAAGAAAGAGCCACGAGTGCCGTGTAGGGTATATTCCCATTGGCGCTCAAGCGCATAAGTAGTCGATTTGAGGCGCACGCGCAGCTGGTGGTCGTAAAAAAGAAGCAGTTCAAAATAATCATCAGCTTGAGTATGAGGACGCAGATAACCCTTATCAGCATATATAGCCTTAGGCTGCCCAAAAAGCTGTAGGGCTTGGTCTATGAGGTGAGCCCCAAGGTCGTAGAGAGCCCCTCCGCCACGCTCAGCTGTTTCTTTATGGGCTTTACTGCTAATCTCGGTACGAAAACGGTCGAAGCGTATTTCTACTTCTTTCAGCTCGCCCAATACCCCACTTTCTATTACCTCTTTTACCTTTAGATAATCACCATCATAACGCCTATTTTGGTAGACAGTCAGCAGTTTGCCTTTTTCTCTTGCCAAAAGGTCGAGGTCTTGTGCCTCTTCAGCAGTAAGGGTAAAAGGCTTTTCTACTAATACGTGTTTACCTGCCAAAAGGGCATCTTTAGCGTACTGATAATGCGTCTGCACAGGGGTATTGACTACTACTACCTCTATTGTAGGGTCTTGTAGCATCTCTTGTACCGAGCGGTATAATACACTATCCGGATAAAGCGCACGCGAGTCCTCGCGATGACGCTCTACCACTGCATAAAGGTGCAGGTGTGGGTGTTGCGCTATAAAAGGTGCGTGAAATACACGCCCACTCATTCCAAAACTACTAAGGGCAATGTTCATTGTTAGTCGTTAGTCGTTAGTTCTTAGTTACTAATCATTAGTACGTTAGTATGTTAGTCGCTAATCGTTAGTATGTTAGTCGCTTTCTAACGGCTAAAGACTAATCCCTAACGACTAATACTACTCCGTAAAGGTTATTAAAAATCTCTTCAACTTTAGCGTAATCGCTTTGGCGAATAGCCAAATGCAGCTCACAACTTTCAGTGAGGTGTTGGGCAGTAACCGTCAGGTTTTGCTCTTTTACTATGCGCATCACTTTGTTCATCAGGGGATAGTCAAAGTTAATTACCAATTCTTCAGTGATGAGCTTTTCCTCTATTTCTGTTTCTTGCAGGGTAAGCTGGGCAGTCGTTTTATAGGCTTGCACCAATCCGCCTACTCCCAATTTGATACCCCCGAAATAGCGCACTACTATCACTAGTATATTAGTAAGCTCAAACGACTGTATTTGCCCATAGATAGGTATGCCCGCCGTGTTATTAGGCTCGCCATCGTCATTCGCGCGATAACGCAGATGCCTACCATAGCCCAGTTGCCAAGCATAGCACCAATGGCGTGCCGAGAAGTGTGCCTTCTTGACCGCCTCGAGGTGCGCTTTTATCTCCTCTTCAGAAGTGACGGGAAAAGCATAGCCTAAAAACTTACTACTTTTCTCCTTAAATATCACCTCTTCTACAGGGGCTGCTATGGTTTTATAGGTATCCAATTTATAAGGTTCTGAATTAGCTTATTGGGCTACTTATTGAAAGGTATACTTCACTGATACGCCTGTTCTGAAGGTCGTCATCGGGAAGGAGGTAGAAATAGCCGATTTCGAAAAATTGTACTGCAAGTAGTAAGACGCTAACAAATTGCGACTTAGCGCGTATTCAGCACTGAAGTTACCTATCCACGAGGTCTGCCCTGCAGTCACTTGGTTATTAAATATCTCCATATTGCGTATCACGGTGAACTCTCTTAGATAAGACAACGTACCTTTGAGTACCAAATCGCTTTTTACAGTAGTAGGCGTACCTGCCAATTGGGTTACAAATGCCAAGTCTTTGAAACGGTAGCCCATACCAAATTTGTACTCGCGTTTGAGTATCTCGGTCAGATAATCGTTATCGAGGCTGATAGAGATAGTGCGATCGCGGTTGAACTCTGCCAATAAGCTCATAGAATTCTTAAGCTCCATATCAGCACGTAGCAAAGGGTTAAACTGCTCAGCAAGCGTAACGGTCGAATACAATTTATCATTGAGGAAATCACCTGCTACGTTGGTCTTATTAGGGTTAGCGGGCTCGTACTCTAAGTTAGTACGGAACTCACTAAGCGAATAGCTCGCGCGATAGCCGTGTGCCAATGAGAAGCGTTTGAAAATATTCTTAATGAAATCAACCCTCATCAGCCCTGTATAGCGCACATTCCACTCAGGAATAGGAATACTCTTGAAAGCATCGAGCGATACACCGCTGGCACTACTACCCGAATAAGCCGCTACAAAGGCAGGTATCATCACCGCTTGGCTCTTCTTGCTATAACCTACCGGATAGCCCTCAGCATCTACACTAGCAGGGTTAAGCCCTCGAGCATCTGCCAAACGGCGCGCTATGGTTAGGCGGTTGTTTTTAAACTTATCAAAGGCTGCCGAATTGTATTCGTCTATCTTATTAAAGCTTGAAGCCAATAAGTTAGTAGAGATATTAAAACTTCCCACCTGATTGCCTACCAGCTTGTTATACACAAAGTTGCGCACCTCAAAAGTTTCGGTGTAGTTCTCAGTGTATTGCCTATTTGCTTTTAGGTTGATTTGCAAATCGGGTATGGGTTGCAAGTTAGCGGTAATGATAAGTTGCTTTTCTTTCGAACTGATATACTGGTCGTTGAAATCAGCAAACTCTGTTAGGTAGCCTTTCTTAGCCATCTCGTAGCGCAAGTCAGTTTGGTCGCCAAACATAAAGCCTGCTGATGGTTTGAGCGTACCGAGGAAGCCTATTTGTTGGGTATAACCAGGTATAGTGCGCGCATTGGTAACCGAATAGTTTACCCCAGCGGTTTTAAGCATTGTCATCAGCGATTTTCCTACACTGGTTTTCTCTCCTCGCGGAGTAGGTTTCACCCCTAAATAGCGATAAAGCTGCTCGAAAGTAAAGTTGGCTGTTAGGTTGTGGGTATTGCCATTTTGCAAGGTATTAATATCCTGATGTGCCAACTGTAGGAGCGTTTGCGAACCACGCTGATAGTCGAAATCGCCTGAATAAGTATAGTTAGCCCTCATAAACTCAAAGAAAGGGAACTTGCTAAATGGCAAGTCGTAATTCAATTGGAATTTAGAGAAGAAATGGTCAGGGGTACCCATATCCCAGAAATCGCTCCACAATGATTTTTCTCTATTCACACCCGAAATATCTCCGAAGGCATCATAAGTATAGTAATTGCGGATAACGCTATTATTAGTAGCATTGAAACTAAATTTCAACGACTTAGTAAGGTTATAATTGATAGCGTACTGATGGTTCATCAGATAGTTGCGCTGCTGTAGCTCTGGCAATGCTTTCTGCAGACTGGTATTAACGCCCTCGAAATACACATCGCGGAATAACTGCTTAGTAAACGAGCGGTTTACATCAGCCGTAAACATCACGCTGGTTGGCAATAAGTTCAGATTAACATCGCTAAGCCATTGCCAATACTTTTTGCCTTTGAATTTGGTTACCTTCTTAAAAGGCTCGAAGGCTGTAGGCTTAAAGGCGTAATTATACATAAAGCCAGCGCGTACCTGCTGCTCATCTTCATACTTAAGCTCATAGTCGCGGTGGTTCTTCTCATTATAAGCGTAGTTGAATGTGAAGTTTTCTATGTTGTACACACGTGGCTTTTGTCCTTCCGATAGGTTCTTCTTCACCCCTATCAAGTTAATGCCTCGCCTTAGGGTAAAGTCTTCAGCCTGCTCTCTTATAACGTCGCGCTCTGAGCTGCTTTGGGCTACCTCTAAGCGGTCTTTCAGCTTAATATCCTGATACACGGGGTCGTACTCTGGTGTAGAGCGTTTTTGCGAGTGACTTAAGCCCACCGGTATTTGCATATTCCATTTAGGTGGCAACAACTTACCGGCATTTACATTCATCATCACATCATACTCTTGGGTGCTCTCTAACGCCCGTTGTTTAGGGGTTTGATCTACCGAACCAAAGCCTACGGTATGCATACGCCCTGTAGCCGATATGTTGAGCAGTTCAGAGGCATTTGCATCGAGGGAACCTATAGCTGCCCAACCACCGTGGTTTTCGAGTTCAGCCACACGCAATTCGTTGAACCAGAACTCACCACTCAGTCCGTTACTGCCCGATACGTTCTTAATACCTACCATCATAGCGCGTACGCTACCCAATGACGGATTTCCCTTTATTACATAGCGGTTTTCGCCTGCGTGGTAAGGGGTATTTTCGCTCACTACATTGTAATTGCCGTCATAATAAGTTACCCTATCGAGGGTTTGGTTTCTGATGCTTATCGCTTTGAGCTTGGTAAGCACTTCCATCGGTATAGAGAACTGGTTTTCTTTAGGCCATATAGCGTACTCTGACGAGCTACCCGGTTGGGTAACCTTCAGCGGTATTTCTACCTGATAGTAGTTATCGCTAAAGTCGGTACCGAGCCTTATAAAGGCTACCGCCTGATTGTCGTGCAGAGGCTTATTCTTATAGGTTTCGGCGTGTACAAACATCTTGATATACTTATACTGCCGCAGGTCAAAGCGCAACGCCTTATACACCGCCCTACTATCTTTATTTTCGAGATTATCTACTATGTATGATAGGGCTTGTTCGTTCTGCTCTACTAAAGTATTGTTAGTATTGATACGCTCGCGGTTTACCCCTGGTGGCATACGATAAGGTATAGGCTGACGGGTTTCGTTTTCAATTAGGTTTACTGAGTTGATTTCTACCTTAGTGCCATCGTCTGAAGGGTCATCTTGGTCGGTGCTAAGGGTATAGTTGTAATAACGCCAGTCACCGCGCACCAAATCGAGGGTAGCAAAACGCAAGAGCATCTCTTGAGGGAAGCCCGTTAGGTACATACGCATATGGGTCATCGAGTTGATGATGTCCATCTTATCATTGTTATTTAGCGGGAAGGTATAGCCTTCGCGCCACATAGCTCCGCTCTCAATCGGTATTTTGAACTGTATCCAGCGGGTAGCCACACGGTGTCCGTTAGGCGCTTCTACCGATACGGTGCGAATATCATTTACATAAGGGTCGGCTGTGCTGATATTAGGTTTGATACGCACCCTATACTCCAAATAGTTATTGGTGGTATTCATCGTAAAATCGCCATTGATATCCTCATTATCAGGTACGGTAGTCGAACCTCTATCGTTGTCAGAGACCGATACAGGCGAGTTGCCTTGTGTACCGTTGTAATTGTAATAGCGATTTAAGATGCCCCCATTGCGCGCCAAGAAGTATTCATAGTTATCCATCGCAGGGTCATTAGGCGAAGTCGCTATGTTGTTGTTATATATACGGGCTTCATCGGCATCGTTCAGACCATCTAAACCTATATCTTGCAGTTTGCGGTTAGACGAACTTTCGTCGAAAGCATATACTAACGACTGGGCAGCAGGCACCTTACCCCAAGACGAAGTATTGATACTAGAGGTAGAGGAAAGACCTGGCAATCCGTTTTCGTATTGCTTGCGCCCGTCTTTTAGCACGTCTTCTGAGATGTTTCCTAAGTTGAACACCAATTCACCTGAACCGCTATATTCGCCTGAGTAATAAGGGTCCATCACCCAGAACTGCAAAAACTCGATATTGCTTTCTTGAAAATCAGAATAGCTCATACCGCGCATTATACCCCCCCATTTTTCGTCTTTGGTTTTAGTGGCGAAATTAGGGTCGTTATTATAAGCCCCTTTGGCGTTAGGATAATAGGCTAAATCGAGGGTAGCCTGCACTAACGACTGCCCTTGTGCCAACTGCTGCTGAGGGAATATCTCTTCAATAAAGATACGGCGGGTGCTGTTCTTTGATATTTCGTTACTGCTGATGGTTGATGGTTTCTGAGTAGAGTAGAACACAGGGTCTATGGTATACCACGCCATTTTAGCGCGCCCATAGCCATTCTTTAGGTTATCGGCATCGTCAGGAGTATTGCCGTATAGGGTTTGCGGAATCGATGTGTTGTTTCTACCGCCTGCTGCCCCAAATTCTAAAGGCGTGCTGGCCAACTTCCACGCCAAAGGCGAACGCATATCAATAGTGCTTTGCGCTGCCTCAAAATCGTCTAAATACACAGTAGTTTCACCATCAAAATCATCTGCCTTAGGGGTGCTTGCCAATAGGTAAGCGAACTCTCCGCGCAACGAAAGGTTAGAAGGCGCATCACTCTTGATTGTAGGAATGCGATTTACCCAACGGGTGAGAAACGGCATTTCGGTAGAATAGGTACCGGCTAAGCCAAAAATAGTATTGTTTACATTCTCTTGTCCGTAGCTGGTTTTCTGCGTAAAGGGTCGTTCGCGCAGATTTACAATAGCCCCGTTTAGTATGAACTTATCGCTGAACTTATGCTCTACATTTACCCCCATAAATCGGGTGGTTTGTCCGCCAAAAATGAGGTTATTCTCCATTGACACCTGTATAGGCATATTGCTAGCCTCTAAGCTGGGGTTAATAATTTCTACCGTACCCGATTGGTAATCAACCAAATAGTCGATCCCTTCTACTAATAGGCGTCCACCAGCTGTTACCCTAACCGAACCACGTGGCACGTTGAAAGCCCCTAACGAAATACCCCGCCTGCTTGAGGCTTTGTAGCGCCCTTTCATCACGAACTTGTTTTTCTCGCCGTCCATTTGGGCTTTGGTCTTGGTATTTTTATACAGCGAAGTATAGACGTACTTCTTCTGGTTATTGTTATAGGTAGCAGGGTCATTATAAGTACCCCCTCCTAAAGTGGTATGCAAGAAGTTACCAAAAGGTTCTACTTTGGTAAAGAATATTTTGCCGTACTGCTCATCAACGGTAATCCCTGGTAAAAAGTCGAAGAAGCCATCGCCCCCTGGTTGTGGGTCGTTGTACTTATTGAGGCGGTCGAAGTTGAAAAGATTTAGCAGTATGCGGTCTTCTAAGCCTGTTGGCCAGCCTACATTATCTACTTTATCTATATAATTGACAGGCGAAGGATTAGAATAGAAGATATTCATACGGAAATCTTCAGCCGACAATTGTGCTGTACCTACCGAATAGACGTTTTTCATCATCAAATCCCAAATAGGGTCTTTCACGTTCAGGCGGTTGCTCTTAAGCATTTTCAGCACCAATAGGTTATTAGTGATAGCGTTATTGCCTCCGTAAAAACTGTTGTTAGTAGTAGCCGAAATACCATCGTTAGCAAACTCGCCTACTTGGTATACTTGGCTGCCATAGGTATATTGGTAAGCTACCGCCAGCACCTCGTCGGCACTGAGGGCTGTGCTGAGCGAGATGAAGCCCAGCTTAGTATCTACCTTATAATCGACCCCTTCTTCGAGCTTGCGGGCATTCTCTATCACCGCATAGTCATACCCCTGACTGACATACGATTGGTTCGTACCAAACCCTTGTTGCACGGTTGCCACATCGCGGATAGCATTAGTAAGTACCGAATTGGCGGTACCTATCTGTGTAGGGTCGTACTTATTGGCGCGGTTGGCAGGCATATTGTTAGTAGTGCTGTTGTAGAATGCAGGGCCTGCCTTGTCGTACAAGCGCGTCCTATCCATTCGGGGTTCACCTAAGTCTTGTACCGCCAAAATGTTGCGTATGTTGCCCATACGGCTATTGCGGTTGGTTACCCATACCTCTAAGCGGGTAATCTGCACTTTGCTGTTGATAAACGGATAATTTTCTAAAGCTCTATCGTACTGGTCACGGAAGAAGTGCGCCAAGAAGTAGTTGCGATTTTCATCGTAGTCTAAAGCTGAAAACTCAAATTCGGTAATAGTGCCGCCCCCTTGTGCTGTAAGGGTTTTGCGCTCTGACTTCTGTTCAGAGAAAACCCCTGTGATGGTGGTACGCCCAAACTTGAGTTGTGTTTTCACCCCGAAAAGACTTTGCGAACCAGTAATAAGCGAGTTAGAAATAGGCATAGAGATATTACCAAGCTCTACTTTCTGTAGTATATCGTCTTCATCAGGAGCATATTCGAGTTTAAAAACGTTCTGAAAATCGAATGAGGCTTGGGTATCGTACTGAGCGTTCAGATTTAGGCGGGTACCTATCTTGCCGGTAAGCCCTAAGCTGATGCGCTGCTCGAAGTCCAAACCAAACGAACTGCGGTAACGCGGACTAACAGCAGGGTTATCGTTGCGAGTATAGCGCAAACCAAAATCGACCCCCACGCTTCCGGTAGGGGTAAACTCTATATTGCGCCCTCCAAAAATGCTTTCGAAGAAATCAGAATTGACATATAGGTCGGGCAGCAAGTCGCGTTGGGCTTTTTTCTTTTGGGTAGTATCGCTTTGGGTATCGCCTAATACGTCTAACTTATCGCGGTAGTAGGCACTCATACGCTCGCGCATCACTAAGTCTTCGTACTCCTTGACAGTGAGGAACATAGGGGTAGCGAGGTCGTACTTACCTAATTTTTGGGTATAGACATAGCGATCTAAGGCAGGGTTATAAGTATACTGCTGCACAATGCTCTTAGGTTGCTGCAAGCCGATTTGTCCGATACCGTTTTTTACAGTAGTCTCGGACTGAGTAGATGAAGTAGTTTGAGTAGTATTGGTTACTTGTGCTTGCGCAGATAAGAAGCTGAAAAAGAGTAGTATAGTGATAGTTAGATGTTGCTTCATATTACTAATAGGGTATATAATACGGAATGTAATTTTGCGGCAAAGATACAAATAATTAGCAAATTAGCAAGTTTGGGAATTAGCAAATTTTGTAGGCTTCATTGTTCCCACCTAAATAAAGTGGTTTTATTAAACATTGTCGTATCAATACTTTGAAAATTAAAGCATTTTGATGCTGAATTTTTTGATTTTATGGTATAAATATACTTGTTATATTCTCTAAAAATTTCATCTTTTCTCTGGTAAAAATCATTTTCTTTGAAATCATTATTCCAACAGCAACTTGTGCTTACCACCAATTCTACTTTTTGAAGTAAACTATCCTTAAATAGAAATCTTTTTTGAGATAATATTTTTATAAAACCTTCTTTTTCTTCAATCTTAGTAATATAAAGGCTATCATTATTGGGGAAAATTTCTAAATCTTTGTAAGCATCAAATCTTTTTTGAATATCTTTAATCGTAGATTCTCCTAATACAAACGATTTTTCATTGATAAATCCGTTACATAAATGTTTATGATACGTCTTTATGCACGATAAAAATACAAATAGAGTCAATATACATATAGATATAATTATTTTTCTATTTGAAATTTCCATTTTATGTCTTTTTATATATTTTTTCTTTTAATTGTTGTGTTGTAACACATATATCATAGCCTTTCTCTTTTAATCCTTCAGCTAGTTTAGCATCACAAGTCCAAATTTTATGACCTTGTTCTAAATGTAGTGCTACAAATGGATAATCATCAGGATCAATATTTTCGACTATTTTTTGTGCTTGGGTTACATATCTTTTAGATATATTATCTACTTGATAGAAAGTAATATTTTTAGTAAATTCGGCAAGCAAAGCATAAGCCTTACGTTTGGTCAGTCCTGTTTTAGCTATCATTTCAGACAAATGCTCCTTGACCTCTTCTAACAAATAGTCAGGAGCAATAAACTGAATACTTTTCTTTTCCTCTTGCAAAATAGTTGCAATGACCCCACTGGGTTTATAAAAACAACTAAAAATAATATTAGAATCTGAAATAACTATCATATTGCAACTTCTTTATCTCTTTTAGCAAGAGCTTCATCCCAACGCTTAGCAACAGCCTTATTCACTTTTTTAGAAAGTGCCATAATCTCATCGCGGTATTTGATAGGAATACCGTATTCATCTTCTTCTAAGTCATCTATTTCAGGCTTTGCAAGAGCCTTTTGCGTTTCTCTTTTCTTAGTAACCTTTAGAAAATCAAAGTTTTTGGCAAATTCTACAAAAGCTAAAGCTTGCGGACTATCATTATTGAGGGTAATTGTGTATGGCATAACGTTTCAATTTTTTATAAGGCAAAAGTACAAATATTTTGCCAATTAGCAAATTTAGCAGCATAAAGTAGCTAGCATATTTTTCTGTTTTTAGGTCGGTTATTAGACGATTATTTTTCGGTTATCGTTCGCTCTTCCTATATCGTTCCTATATTGTTCCTGTATCGTTTGTATAGGGTAGATGAAAAAGAAAAAATTTCTGGCAACGCGAGTTGCTAATTGGTAAATTATTTGTATTTTTGTAAAAGATAAAAATGGTAATCTTGTTGATGTATCACAAGTACTAACACAAATAATT
>ERZ773233.1540-NODE-1540-length-13387-cov-6.754650_pt1 | contig 13387 bp, 6 predicted proteins | sample MGYA00580991_ERZ773233 | MGnify/ENA primary metagenome ERZ773233 (study PRJEB29015, sample SAMEA2738178) | human oral metagenome | biome: human oral; feature: human-associated habitat; material: saliva | place: China | collected 2161 ...
ACAACTGGCCCCTCCCCCACCCCCTCCCTATGGGGGAGGGGCTGGGGGTGGGGCTGCTATTTCTCTCACATTTCACTCCCCTCCCTATGGGGGAGGGGTTGGGGGAGAGGCCGCTTGTTGCCAACTGTTTCCTTTACCCAATCAGTTCGTATGCTGTGCTGCGTCCTCCCTCGCTACTTTTCTTCAATATATTCTTTTTGACAAGGTCGTTTAAGTCACGGGTAGCGGTGTCCTGCGAGCAGTGATTAATCTTATACCATTTAGAAGAAGTCAGTTTCCCCTCAAAACCATCGAGGAGCATATTGAGCACCTTTCTTTGTCGGTCGTTCAGTTGAAGGTCTTTATGTTCGTCCCAGAAGTGCACCTTTCTGATGATACGTTCTGTCTTTTCAAGTGCTGTGTTTAAAGCCCTACTAAGCGTTTCAATAAACCAGACAATCCATTCCGTTATATCCAATCCGCCGTGTTGTGCTTTCTCTAATTGGATGTAGTAATCCTTTCTATGCTTAAGGATTTCAGACGAAAGGCTGTAATATCGTTGTGAAGTATTGTCGGCTCTTGATAGTAGCATCTCTGTCACCATACGGCATAGTCGTCCGTTACCATCGTCGAATGGGTGAATCGTTACAAACCAAAGGTGAGCTACTGCCGCCTTTATTAGTGGGTCAATAGAAAGAGTTTCGTCATCAAGCCATGCCAATAATTCCTGCATCATCTCTGGCACGTCGCTACTTGGTGGTGCTTCATAATGCACTTTCTGCCGACCCATTGCGCCTGACACCACCTGCATAGTCTCTTCGCCTTTTCGCCAATCTCCTACGGTAATCTTATACATACCGCTATATCCTGTTGGAAATAGTGCAGAATGCCAGCCAAAGAGCCTTTCTTTCGTAAGTGGTTCACGGAAGTGCTGGGTTGCATCGAGCATCACCTGCACCACACCCTCGATATAATGGTCGGTCTTAGGCAAACCATCATGTTCCAGTCCTAACTGTCGTGCAACAGACGAACGCACGCTATCCCGATTAAGACTTTCTCCTTCTATCTCAGATGAATGAACAATTTCCTCCGTTAGCGAGTCTAACATAGAATCGCCCTGCTCTTTAAATCCGAACATAGAAAGCCTACCGAGTAAGTTTCCACGACGAAGACTGACCTCAGAGATAAGGGTGCTAAAAGCATTGTCTTGCCACGTCATCTTACGCAAATCTGCATTCTGCCATATATATTGATTATTCATACACCTCTTATTTATTGCAGCAAACTTACGACTTTTTTGCTATAAATCCAAGTCTTTGCGGAGAAAACAACGATTATTCTCCGCAAACTTGCGGAGAATATGAAGCGATATACGAGTTTATAATCTGTAATTCATAATCCATAATTCACAATTCATAATTCATAATTCACAATTATTCGAACAGAGTTCTCATCAGTACGTCATAATTATGATTACTTTTATTTGCTATGTTTGTTGTTGTATATAACTTGTTAACTCTTTCAAAAGTTGCACGCAGCTTGTCACCTCGTTAGCAAACCTCTGTGTGCTCCGCAGACCTTTAGGTCTCTCTGTGACCTTGATATCTTTTAATTCTCCGTGAACTCTGTGAACTCTGTGAGAGATTAATAAAGAATAACTGAGAAAATTATGAGCGTAACTATTCAGCGGTATTTATTACACATTGCTTTTCCGTTCTGATGGAAGAGGATTGAAGGTTTTAGCAGACAAACTTGGCGATAGCTTGGAACGAATGACTGCCGTTACCGACCGCCATAGCTCATACTTTGCACTCCATTTTCTCAATCATCAGGTATGCCTTGCTCACTTACTCCGCGAACTGCAATATCTCTCAGAGTTGAACACTGAACAAGAGTGGTCTGGGAAAGTAACCAATCTGTTCCGTGAAGCCATTCACGAGCGGAATAGCAATCCGAACGACGTTATAGACAAGGTGTCATGGACCCGACGTTTAGACAATCTGCTCAAACAGAATATAGAGGAGCTTGGTAAAAAGTTTATTACGTTCAGAAAAGGCTTGGTCAAATGCAGAGATTACATTTTCAATTTCCTCGAAAATCCGATGATACCATTTGACAATAATGGAAGCGAAAGGGGAATACGCAAGCTAAAAATCAAACTGAAGAACTCCTGTACATTTCGTTCAGACTTCGGAGCAGACGCTTTCCTTGAACTTCATTCGATTGTAGAAACAGCTAAGAAGCACGACAAAACTCCATATAATGCGATTCAAGCCTTATTTAAGGTTTGATAAATTGATATGCACTGTATATATCGGGTATCGCTGAATAGTTACCTTAAAACAGACATTTTCTCTTTTTTATTTTGTTGACAAAGCTACTTTTAATTATTGGCAGAAACAATAATCAGTTTATCATGAATGAGTTAATTTTATATATCATCACTCAAAGTAGAAACTATTATTCTTTGATTTCCCCTTTTATGACAGGTACAGTCATAGGCATACCACCTTTGTTAGTATAACTATATGTTCCTACTCGTTGTGGTTCTTTTACAGTTATTACTTGATCACTATAAAAATCATCACCAACAAGTACAACTGTATTTCCATTGAACCATTTGTATTCTTTGTCTGATATTTCGTTTGCTAAAGCTTTGTTTTTTTCAATAACTTGAAACACCTTAAATGAAGTTGTTTTTTTGTTTTCGTAGCTAACAGGATGTTCAAGAAACTGTATATCATCGTCTTTACCTCCCTGTAGACCTATAAAAGCTAAAAAGAATACTCCAACTATTGTCAAGGCTATTCCTGACAACATTCCAATAATAAAAGATTTTAAGTCCATAATTTATTTAGATTTATTTTATTTTTTCGATTGCAAAGATAGTTTAAATGATTGTTATAAACAAGCAAAACGTCTCTTTTTACTGAATTGTTAATTCAGTAAATAGCACCGATACATTTCTTTTATTAAAAATAGCAGCTTTATCTTTGCATAAGTCACTATCAAATTATAATATGATTTTAAGATTAATAATATTATCCTTATATTTATCTGTCTTTCTTCCAACGAAGCACGACAAAATTCCATATAATGCGATTCAAGCCTTATTTAAGGTTTGATATGCACTGTATATATCGGGTATCGCTGAATAGTTACTTATGAGCAAAAGACATCATAATCCATAATTCATAATTATTCGAACAGAGTTCTCATCAGTACGTTATAATTATGATTACTTTTATCTGCTATGTTTATTGTTGTATATAACTTGTTAACTCGTTAGCAAACCTCTGTGTACTCCGCAGACCTTTAGGTCTCTCTGTGACCTTGATATCTTTTAATTCTCCGTGTACTCTGTGAACTCTGTGAGAGATTAATAAAGAATAACTGAGAAAATTATGAGCAAAGGACATCATAATTCATAATCCATAATTCATAATTATGATTACTTTTATTTGCTATGTTTGTTGTTGTATATAACTTGTTAACTCTTTCAAAAGTTGCACGCAGCTTGTCACCTCGTTAGCAAACCTCTGTGTGCTCCGCAGACCTTTAGGTCTCTCTGTGCGTTGATATCTTTAATTCTCCGTGAACTCCGTGAACTCCGTGAACTCTGTGAGAGATTGATTCTTTCAAAAATTGCAAGCAGCTTGTAAACTCTTTTCAAACAACTCAAAAGCAATACATGCTCTTTTAGCTTTGAAAAGATGCCTAATAAGCTTGCAAAAGATGCCCTTTAAGACGCTAACTAACGCCCTTTTGAAAGCTTACTAAGCATCTTTTGAAAAGCACATCCTCAACCTCTTAGTAGGCAACAACTTACGGGGGTGGCTGAAAGCACTCGTTTTGTAGGTTTTTCGCAATATCTATCCTTGTTTTTTGTAATGTTATTTCATATGTTAAACCATCAAATTTCAATGTTCAAACAGCTCTCTCGCAGCGCATATCTTAACGAATAAAGGACTTTTGTATGATCTTTGCAAATGATAAATATTGCATAACCTTATGTATTATATTATCAAGAAAATAATGGAGAAGGGGAATCGTTTTTCTCTTTTATTCAGACAATATTTATAGATTGTAACGATAAAAGTTAATGTGATTTTATGTACTTGTATAATCTATATAGTTTTGTTTTAATTATGTGTTTACACGAAAAAACAAATAATTATCGAAACCATTGGCATTATTAAGAATATTTTGTAATTTTGCCCAAGAAAAGGTAAGTTATGTATTATAGAAGGAAAGTTATTTTAGCATTACTTGAAGCATTAGACAGAGATGTTTCAGCTAAATGTATGCAAAAATTTCTCTTTCTTTTTACACGAAAGCAAGTTGGTGATAAGTCCTTTGATTTTGTACCATACAAATATGGCTGTTTCTCTTTTCAAGCTAATCAAGATATAATGACTCTATCCAAGCAAGGGTATATAGATATTGAAAAGATAGAGAAGAAGGATAGTTTGTATCATTTCAATTGCAAAACACATTTTATCCAAACCTTAGAAATGTATGATGTACAAGCTATTCGTGAAGTTTGTGAACAATATGGAAATATGTCTCAAGACGATTTAATAGCTTATACATATCGTACAAGTCCATTTACAGCTATCAATAGTACAATTGCGGAACGTTTACTTACAGCAAAAGAGTTGGAAAAAGTAAAGGAATGCAAAGAAAGATATAAAACCTCTGCGCCTGTTCTAATGACAATTGGCTATGAAGGATTTAGTCTTGAGAAATATCTGAAGCAGCTTATTTGTAATGATATCAAAGTACTGTGTGATGTAAGAAAGAATGCTTTTAGTATGAAGTATGGCTTTTCAAAGGCTATCTTACAAAAGGCATGCGAAGGTGTTGGTATAAAATACATACATGTCCCTGCATTGGGAATAGAATCAAGGAATAGAAAATCCTTAAATACTCAAGAAGACTATGATAGTCTTTTTGAAGAGTATGAACAGACTTCTCTAAAGAATAATAGGAAAGCATTACTATATGTGCGTTCTATATTGGACGAAGAAAAGAGAGTTTGCCTTACCTGTTTTGAGAAAGATCCAAAACAATGTCATCGTACACGAGTGGCAAAAGCCTTAATGAATTTACCGAATGTAACCTATAAATTTCAAGAAATACTACTATGATTATGCGTATATTGGTATCTGTAATGACTTATCCATCTTTATCTGAGAAACACCTTGAAACGGTCTGTACGGCAGGGTTTTGTGAAGATGGGAAGTGGATAAGAATTTTTCCTATTCCATACCGGGTCTATTTACATGAGAATGATGAACTCCGTTATCATAAATGGCAGTGGATTGAGGTTGATGTGGAGAAAAGCAAAAGAGATGATAGACCAGAGAGTTATCATATTTGTAATATTGATACTCTTAAAATATATACGGATATTTTTGGCAAAAGAAGAAAAGGAATAGATTGGGACTTAAGACTTAAATGGGTCTTAAAGAACAAGATGTTATTTACAAATATGACTGAACTTCTTGATTTGACAAAACAGAATAAGATTTCTTTGGCCGTTTTAAAACCTACATGTGTAAACCGTGTTATAGCCTATGATTTGAGAAAGAAAGAAAAAGGGAAGAGTATGGAGAAGTATACCGACAAATTATCAAAACTCAAAGCAAGGTATTATGCCGATATGCTTCAAATGAATATCTTTGAAAACAAGCAGGATATAAAGCGCACTTTTCAATTTGCAGAGAAGATTCCTTATAAATTCAAGTATGAATTTGTCACAGAAGATGGAATAAAACGAACTCTCATGATAGAGGACTGGGAAATAGGGGTCTTATATAGAAATTGTATAAAAAAATACAAGAATGAGGAAATTGCAGTCCAAAAAGTGATCCAAAAGTATGAGGACTTAGCAAAAAATGATATATATCTTTTCTTAGGAACTTCATATGAATGGCATAAAAGATCTCCTGATCCTTATTTAATTATAGGAGTTTTTGCTCCTCCTAAAAATAGAGAATTAGATTTGGGATTATTTCCTGATTAAATAAGATGTCTTAGGATATTATTGTAAAACATCATATTCTTGAAAAACATTTCTTACACCTGACTTTTTAATATTATCAGTTTATCCGTGGGATAGTTCCAACTTGCGGGAAAGTTCTCTGTTCTTCTATTTGGATTAAAGCAGGATATAAGTTGAACGGCAACAACTTGTCTACTTGTCAACTTACACACATTTTTCTTGCTTAAATCATTGTAATTTATAAAATATAGTGTATCTTTGCCACTCAGTTACAACAACAACAAATAGCTAAAAACCAAAAGTAGTTCGAAAACCAAGTAGACCTAAGCTTGGGAACGATAGACGAAATCTATAAAATGAAGAAGAAGAAAGCCAAGATTTTACTTGCTGCCTTGCTATTGGCAGTGGGAGAAACCGCATTTGCCGATGGAAAGGCAGTGAGTGGTATTCGTCAAATCAATCCGACAACAGTGGAGATTACTTATAGCGATGGTGGCGTGATGACCGTAGACTTCTATGGTCAGAATGTCTTCCGCCTTTTCCGTGATCCAAAAGGTGGTATCGTTCGTGACCCTGCGAGCAATCCTCCAGCACGTATTCTCCTTGACAATCCACGCAAGAGCGCAGGCCGACTGAGTGTTAATGCGACCGATGCCGATGTGGCTGTGTCAACGGCTGAGGTACGTGTTCGCTTCGACCGCAGCACGGGTTTGATGAGCGTTACCGACCTTCGCAATGGTAAGGAGGTCGTTAAAGAGGTGAAGGGAGTAGACTTCCAGAAGAATCGCACCACTGTAACCCTCGCCAATGCAGCGGGAGAGTATTTCTATGGTGGCGGTGTGCAGAACGGTCGTTTCTCACATCGTGGCAAGCGCATTGAGATTGTCAATACGAATAGTTGGACCGATGGCGGTGTTGCTTCGCCAGCTCCGTTCTATTGGTCAACGGGCGGTTATGCAGCCATGCCTTACACCTTTGCGCCCGGAGCCTACGACTTTGGCAGTGTGGATAAGAACACGGTGACGATTAGTCACGATATGCCTTATCTCGATATCTTCCTAATGGTAGACACAACTCCAGTTTCTTTGCTTCAAGATTATTATCAGCTCACTGGCAATCCAGTCTTGTTGCCAAAGTTTGCTTTCTATGAGGGCCACCTCAATGCCTACAACCGTGACTATTGGAAGGAGACAACCGAAGATGGTAAGGGCATCCTCTTTGAAGACGGCAAGCGATATGTAGAAAGTCAGAAGGACAATGGCGGCATCAAGGAAAGTCTTAATGGCGAAAAGCAGAACTATCAGTTCTCTGCGCGTGCCGTTATCGACCGTTATAAGAAACACGACATGCCATTAGGATGGATATTGCCAAACGATGGTTATGGAGCAGGTTATGGACAGGCAAGTACGCTAGATGGTAACATCGCTAATTTGAAAATCTTGGGTGACTATGCACGAAAACAAGGTGTAGAAATAGGGCTTTGGACACAGTCTAACCTTTATCCCATAGATTCGATTAAGCCTTTATTGCAACGCGACATTGTGAAAGAAGTTCGAGATGCAGGTGTGCGTGTGTTGAAAACAGACGTGGCATGGGTTGGTCCTGGATACTCGTTTGGGCTGAATGGTATTGCAGATGTGGCCAATGTTATGCCTTATTATGGTAATAATGCGCGTCCCTTTATCGTTACACTTAATGGTTGGGCAGGTACCCAACGCTATGCAGGTGTTTGGACAGGCGACCAATCGGGAGGCGAATGGGAGTATATACGTTTTCATATTCCAACATATATAGGGTCGGGACTTTCAGGAGTTGGTAATATATCGAGCGATATGGACGGCATTTTTGGGGGCAAGAACGCGCTGGTTAATATCCGCGACTATCAGTGGAAGACCTTCTCGCCTATGCAATTGAATATGGACGGGTGGGGGAGTAATCCCAAATATCCTCAGGCAGGCGAACCTGCAACCAGCATTAATCGCTCTTACCTTAAACTTAAGTCGATGTTGATGCCTTATACCTATTCTTGTTCGTACGAGGCAATAACAGGTAAGCCGATTATTCGTGCCATGTTTTTGGAAGATAAAAACGATTATACCTTGGGTAGTGCCACCCGTTACCAGTTTATGTATGGTCCTTCGTTCTTGGTGGCACCTATTTATCAGAATACTTTAGCCGACAAAGAAGGTAACGATGTGCGCAATGGCATTTATTTACCCGAAGGCATTTGGTATGATTATTTTACCGGGGCTACTTATAAAGGTGGCTGTGTGCTTAATGATTACGCTGCACCCATTTGGAAATTACCTGTTTTTGTAAAGGCTGGAGCCATTATCCCGATGGTGAATGCCAATAATAATCCTTCTGAAATAGATAAGAGCAGACGTGTATTTGAACTTTATCCTGAAGGCAAAAGCCAATTTGTGCTGTATGATGATGATGGAATAACACAAAGTTATCTCTTAGGTGAAAAAGCAACAACGCTAATAACCTCTAATCTTAGCACGCAAAAAGTTCTTACAGTTAGAATAGAGAAGACTATGGGTACGTTTTCTGGGATGTTGAAAAACCAGTCTACCACTTTATATCTCAACACAAACGCAAAGCCAAAGCGTGTGTCTGCTTTTATTGATGGTAAACAAGTTGTGCTAAAAGAAGCAACAAAAGGCGATAATACCTGGAATTATGTTCAGTCTTCTAATCTCAATCGCTTCTCAACTGCAGGCACAGAGATAGCTAGCTTGTTGGTTTCGAAGAATGCGCAGATAATTGTTCGTTTGGGTTCGTGTGATATAACAACGAAAGCATTAGAACTTCGTGTTGATGGTTTTGAGCGTCTCAATAAGTCGAACCAAAGTTTAAGTAAAAAAGGTAAACTCGCGGCACCCGAATTACTTGCGTCAGACATACAACCCTACAGCATAACGCCGAAGTGGAAGCCAGTACAGAATGCCGACTACTATGAGGTTAAGTTCGTTGGCCAAACTTATACAACTATCCTTCGTGACTCATTACTATTTGAAGATTTGCAACCAGAAACCGAATACGACTTTATGGTGCGCGCAGTAAATAGTGATGGTGTTAGCGATTGGACAAAATTACATGCCAAGACCGATGTTAATCCCTTGGAACATGCTATAAAGGGAATTACAGCTAAGTCTACTGCTAAAGACCAAAATGGCTTTGGTATACGTCGATTGTTTGATTTTAGCACAGCTGGAGATATCTGGCATACAAATTATTCTGATAAAGTAGTGCCGTTTGAATTTACGATCGATTTGCATAGCATCAATACATTGGATAAAATTCAGTATGTACCTCGAGACAATGCAGGCAATGGCACGATAACCAAATGCGACATTGCTGTTAGTAAAGACGGGCTTAACTGGACCGAAATTGGAGTACAGCAGTGGGCGCGCAATAACCAAACTAAGGAAGTGGTCTTCACAACCCAACCCATAGCACGCTATGTAAAGGTGAGAGTGAAGGAAGCAGTAGGAAACTTTGGTTCGGGAAGAGAACTCTATGTGTTTAAAGTGCCTGGAACAAAGACGATATTGCCTGGCGATATCAACGTTGATGGAAAGATAGATGAGAATGACTTGACTTCTTACATGAACTATACAGGGTTGAAAACAGGTGATTCCGACTTTGATGGTTATATCTCGGGAGGCGACCTCAATGGCAATGGCTTGATTGATGCCTACGATATCTCGAATGTAGCGACGAAACTTGATGGAGGAGTTAATATTGATGAAGACAACGAAGTAAAACTTGCTGGAACATTGTCTTATCATTTCGATAGGCAATCGTATTCAGCTGGTGACGATGTGCTTATCACTATTAAAGGCAAAGACTTAAAGTCGGTAAATGCATTCAACCTTGTTTTCCCATATAACCCTAAAGAAATGCAGTTCGTAAAAGTGGAGTCGACAGCACAAAATACAATGCGCAATTTGACGTACGACCGTCGTCACACCGATGGTTCACAAGTGCTCTATCCCACTTTCGTTAATGTAGGTGATCAGCCTGTTGTACAAGGCGATGTAACACTCTTGGTTATTTGTATGAAGGCACAAAAGGCGTTTACAGTTAAGCCTACAACTCCCAAGGGGGGAATGTTGGTAGATAAAGCTCTAAATCAATTAGACTTTTAAACGAATAACAAACAAACTGGACAATTAAGATAGCTATAACGGAGTTATGCCATCGCCATCTGTTAGTCATCTTTCTGAAGTAGAATGATTGGCAATGGCGTAACTCCAAAGATAGCTCAGCTAATGTTCATTAAAAAACGACAAACGCTTATTTAACAACATAAATAAAAACAATTATCAACACCTTAGATAAAATACCTTTATAATAGAGGAAACTATTAAGATTATTAATCATTCATAAGAACATATGTTATTACAAAGATTTCTACGCAACAAAACCCTGCTGGCTACAATGGCTTTAAGCATTGCTATGCCAAGTTTTGCAAGAACTGCACGACTTGCAGCAGCGCCAACAGGTGGTGGAGAAAACCAAATACTCACTACAGGAGTGTATCAGATTGTTAATGATAAACGACAACCTGGTTCAAACCTTCATGTATATGTAGATGGAAATGGTTCTCTTCGAGGTCAAACATTTAGTACTATACCATCAGATTATGCTGATGTATTTGTCGTTCACGCAAAAGAAGGAGATAGTTACTCTATCCAGAGCTTGAAGAATGGACAGTTTGTACAGACTGTTTCGGGTAATAATGTTACCTATAAAACTTCTGATGCTGCCTATAACTTTAATGTTGTCTATCAACCAAAATCAAAAGGTACAGGAAAGTCTTATTTCAATATCTTCAATGATAAAGGTAACAACGGATGGTGCTGGCATATAGATGCACAGAAAAACATTGTACGTTGGTATCCATTGACAGACGGTGGTAATATAGCTATCGGACCAAGTGAATTTCTTTTTAAGCCTGTTACCACCCTTAGTGAAAAGCAAGTACGTGAAAGGTTAGGCGAACTTTCTGGGAATGTAAATCCAGCGGTTAACACCGAACGCTATTATCAGATAGTATCTGAAACCTATGGCAGGTCGATGCGTGAGAATTATATAGAAGGAGCATTGTATACGGGTACGTTTGATGCCAATGACTATAGTTATTGTTGGAAATTGATTAAGCTTCCTAATGGCCGTTATGTGTTCAAAAATGCCGTAACAGGTAAATATATCACACAGCAAAATGGTGCAACAAGTCGTACTTATACCACATCGGAGACACAGGGTAATGGATTTGAACTTAAACTCAATACCAGCGACCCTTACTTGATGAACTACGAAATGGTAGATGCTAATAATGTAGGTATTCACTGTGCAGCAAGTCAAGGCTATCATCCTGTTGGTTGGTATGTGGGTTCAGAAGCCAATAAATGGGTATTTAAAGTCGCTGTTGTAGAACAAAACAAGCTAAAAGCTCAACACGATGCATATAAAGCACGTTTCGACCTAACTAAAAATGCTAATACCTATGCAGATAAGATGGTTAGCTATTTCACAAATAGTGCTGCTACTGAAGTAACAGCTGATGTTCAGCAAATGAACGATGCCGCATTGAAAGCAAAGATGTCTGCAGATGGTTTGCCACAAGGCTTACAGGAAGTTATTTTGAAAATAAAGAACCAAAACTGGCAAAGATATAATAGCGGACGTAATTGGGAAAAGCAATTCCGTATAGCTAGTTATAAAGCTTATAGCGAATATAAGTACGATGCTTGGGCACGTTCAATGGGTATTGGTTACGACTATGGTAACCTTACCAATCCAACGGGTATCACTGTCTTGGATGGTGAAGATTTGTTTGTGTTTGTTGGCGATGACATTCCTAACAATGCTACGCTTCAAATAGAGCTTGTTCCTCTAGGGACGCGTAGTGCAGGCAAGTTCTATAACTTGAAAAAGGGATTGAATGTGGTTCTTAATGAAGGCGAGAATAACGTCTTTGTTAATTATATTGGTCCGACCTTCCAAAACGGAAAGGCACTAAAAGATTATAAAGACCTTAACATCCATATCGAAGGAGGTAAGGTGAACGGCTATTTCGACCTTACAAAAGGCGATACAGATAATGATTGGGTTAAGATGCAGAATGACGGATTAGCATGGGCTAAGGCTTTCAATATGAAAGGCGAACTCGTTGTGATGCATATGCCAAGTGATGCCTGCAAGCAGTACACTCCTGTTCATATGAAGGGGTTGGTTGAAATATGGAATAGCATTGTGCAACGTGAAGACGACCTTATGGGTTTCCGCGAATCGAAGAAAGATAAATGTAACAACGTGCTTAACGCCACTGCCGTGGACCATGGTTATATGTATGCTACCACAGGTGGTACATATTATAATTACAATACTTTGCCCGATGTTCTTAATTACGATAAGATGAAACGCGGTGATGGAACGCTTTGGGGACCTGCTCATGAGTTTGGACATAACCACCAACAGCTCTTTAATACTGCGGGAATGACCGAAATTTCAGTAAACATGTTCTCCAATATGATTATGTTTACTTCTGGTCAAAAGACGAGTCGTTCGCAACATTGTAATTATGTTGATGTTGACGGAAAGCAATACACCGGCGTTTGTGAAAGTGCTGTGTCAACATACGCTGACCGTTTTGCAAGTAAGAAGTACTGGTTTGAATATGGTACATGGGGAACTACACAGATGTACTACAAACTTTATTTGCTCTTCCACGCTACAGGACTCGACAATAAGTTCTGGAATAAATGTCTCGACTATCTAAGAAGAAACCGTTTGAGCGGACAAGGCACTGCAAACTGTAGTGGACGAAACGACTATCTGCTATTTGCTAAAGCTTGTTGCTATGCTGCCCAGCAAGACCTTTCAAGCTTTTTCGAAGCATGGGGTCATTTCTATGATGTAAATGGTGTTGTTATTGGCGACTATAGCAATACAACCATGTACACTAATAGAGCTGAATGGGAAGATGCTTTGAGGTTTATGAAAAAGTTTCCTAAGGGTCCAGGTAACAACCTTATCTTTGTAGACGATCACATTCGTCGTACGCCGGCCATTTATCCTGGTCATTCCGAAGGCGAAATGCGCTCTGACTTTAACGATGAAGTTCGTGTAGGCACGATGGGCGATTTTGGTTCGTGGGATCAATTCTGTCCTGATAGTCTTGGTCAGGGTTGGGCAGAAGTGGTGTCGATGAATGATGTTGACGGTAAACGCACCTATACAATGAAAGCAAAGAATAGTCATGTGGTTGGTTTCAAAATCTATGATAGCAACGATAAACTAATCTATTTTGCAAACACCAAGACTTTCACCATTCCAAGGAAGGTAATGGAGAGCGCAAATAATAATGTTAAGGTGGTGGTGTGTGGC
>ERZ773233.1544-NODE-1544-length-13378-cov-62.634842_pt1 | contig 13378 bp, 10 predicted proteins | sample MGYA00580991_ERZ773233 | MGnify/ENA primary metagenome ERZ773233 (study PRJEB29015, sample SAMEA2738178) | human oral metagenome | biome: human oral; feature: human-associated habitat; material: saliva | place: China | collected 2161 ...
GGCGGCCAAACTTGCGGCTCAAACGGGTCAGCTCATGCTCCGTGCCGTCGGTATGCGTCGGCAGTCCGACCACAAAATACTTGGGTTGCCATTCTTTGACCAGCTTGGCAATGGCCTCGAATTTTTCATCATTGCTGTTGCCGGTTATCGTCGCCAGTGGATGGGTCATACCCAACTCGGCATCGCCCTGCGCCACGCCAATACGCGCCTCGCCGAAGTCAAAGGCCAAAACCGTACCTTTTGGTGCATCAGGCATGGCCGACTCCTGAAACCAAGGCGTTCGGATTGATACCCAATTTTTCAAAAGCGGCGGCATAACGGAGTTCGTAAGGCACATCAAAAAGAATATGCTCGTCCGCAGGCACGGTCAGCCAAACATTTTCTGCCAGCTCGCGCTCCAACTGCCCTTTGCCCCATTTCGAATAACCAATACTGATCAAAGCCTTATCAACCGCACCTTCTTTAGACAAGTTTTCAATCACATCGCGCGAAGAAGTCAGCGCGACGTTATCTGTTACCACCATACTGTTTTGCCAGCGGCCGATCGGCGTATGCACGACATAGCCGCGCTCAATTTGAACCGGCCCGCCCATCATCACGTTTTCATGTTGCAGGCGCAGCGGGATATTGCGGTCGGCGGCGGCGAAAATCATGTCCATGGTAATCGGCGAAGGTTTGTTGATGATGATGCCCAGCGCACCTTCTTCATCGTGTTCGCACACATAAATGACCGTATCCGTAAAAAACGGATCATCCATATGAGGCATGGCAATCAGGAAATGGTTGGCTAAATTCATATTCTTTTAATCTATTAAGCTGATTTTATTATTTTTGTCCGTCGGCAACCGGCGCGTCCACCACGCACGCACCGTAAACCGCGCCGCCTGCCGGTACCGGCGTATCGGTTTTCGCATGGGCAAAACACGATACCGCGCTCAAAGAGTTTTTCGGCGAGCCTTGAACGATTTTATCGCTGTATACCAAATAAGCGAAAGACTTACGTTTTGGATCGTAGTAACGGATAATCTGCTGGCTCTTAAATGCTATGCTGGCGCTGCGTTTGAACACTTGTCGCGGTTTCAAAACCGCAGCCTCGTTATAACGGATGACTTCCGCACTTTGCACGCAGGAAACCGATGCGTCGCTGGCATCTTCTTCCAAATTGACCGTTTCTTTCAAACCGCCTTTTTTCGCGTACGAAATATAACAGGCAACCCCCTGCACATCAGGATCGTCAAAACCTTCCACTTCAATACGGTCGTTTTTACCCAGCATATGAAACACTGTACTGGCGCGTCCGATTTTATCGGTATTGTCACCACAAGCCGCCAAAACCATGGCGCCCAACACTACTAATAAATATTTTTTCATAATATCCTGTCGATGCAGACTGTCAGTTTCCAGGCAGACTTAAACCCTGTCCGCCTACTCTATCGTTACTATATAAGACCGTTCGTCCATATTGCAACCCGATATTATTTTCAGACGGCCTGACAGACAGTATAATCCGTCCTATTGTTCCTACTTTGATAGCAAGATCGAACCATGCGTTACAAACCCCTCATTCTCGCCCTGTTGCTCAGTTTCTCCCTGCCAACCTACGCTGCCAAAGACGCGCCGAAAGAAAAAGCGGCCGCCGTCAAAAAAGCTGCGCCCGTAAAAAAAGAGAAAGAAGCCGCTAAAGCAGATGTAAAAAAAGAAACCTCAAAAAAACAAGCGGTAAAAGACAAAGCTGCCAAAGAGAAGGAAACTGCCGACAAAAACGAACGCGCTTCAGCCAAAAACAAAACGGCTAAAGCCGCCGAAGTAGCTGCCGACAATAAAAAGGCCAGCCGTAAAGCCGAAGAACCTAAAGAAACGGCAAAAGACAAAAAAGCCGCAGCCACAAAATCCGGCAAAGCCAAAGAACAAGACAAGAAACCTGTTGAAGATAAAAAAGACAGCAAAGCCAAAGAGCCTGCTAAACAAGCAGCCGAGGATAAAAAAGACGGCAAAAAAACCAAAGGGCCCGTAAAAAAAGCAGCCGAAGACAAAAAGGCCGACGCTAAAGAAGCCAAAGAACCTGCAAAAAAAGCTGTTGAAGACAAAAAAGACGCTAAAAAAGACACAAAAGCCAAAGAGCAAAACAAAAAAGCCGAGCCTAAAATTGAGCCTAAAGCCGCTTCTTCAGCCGACAACGATTTCAAAGCAGCCGTAACTGCCGCCGCCAACGATATGGAAACCAAGAAATCCTTTGCCAAACGCAACGAGGGTTTTATTATCCATGTCAATGCCACGCTCAAACAGCTGCAACAAACACGCAACAACCTCTCCGGCATCAACCGCAAACAACGCGATGCATGGGAAAAATTCCAAAAACTCAATGCCGATGCCAACCAGTTGAAAGCCGAAGTTTCCAACACGCGTGCCCAAATTTCGCGCTTTGTGTCCGGCAACTATAAAAACAGCCAGCCCAACGCAGTCGCGCTCTTCCTGAAAAACGCCGATGCCGGTCAAAAAACCCGCTTCCTGCGTTACACGCGTTATATCAACAACGCCAACGACCAAGTCATGAGAGACTTAGAAAAACAACAAAAAGAGCTGGCGGCGCAAGAGCAAAAAATCAACAATGAATTGGCTTACCTGAAAAAACTGCAAGCCAATATCCAAGCTTCGTTGCGCCAACAAGGCGTAACCAATACCGCCGAACAAACCGAAAGCCGCCGTCAAAACGCGCAAATGGCCAAAGAAGCGCAAAAGAAAATCAACCACAGAGAAAACGAGCAGCGCCTCAACAATCTCTTGAAAGATTTGGAAAAACGCAAAGTCGAGCAACGCAAAGCCGAAGCCGAAGCGCGTAAAAAAGCCGCCGAAGCCCGTTTGGCCGCTGCCGAAAAAGCCCGCAAAGAGCAGGCTGCTGCCCAACAAAAAGCCGAAGCCGAACGCGCCGCCATGTCCACGCTGACTGACGAAGACATGAAACTGCAAGCCCCGAACACCCAAGGCTTTACCGTCAGCAACGCCAACAGCTTCAGCCGTATGCAAGGCCGTCTGAAAAAACCGGTTAACGGCACATTGGCAGGCCTGTTCGGCCAAGACCGCGGCGATGGCGAAGTTTGGAAAGGCGTGTTCTACAATACCGTTCCTGCTCCAGTCAGCAGCATTGCCTCAGGCACGGTTACTTTTGCCGGCGAACTTGAAGGCTACGGCAAAGTAGTCGTCCTCGACCACGGCGACGGCTATGTCAGCATTTACTCCGGTCTGAACGAAATCGACACCGCCCAAAACTACGCCGTCAATGCCGGCAGCAAGATTGGCACCAGCGGCACTTTGCCATCGGGCGAAACCGGCCTTTACCTTGAAGTCCGCTACAACGGACAAGTCATGAATCCGCTTTCATGGATTAACTGATGTTTCAGACGGCCTGAGTGAGTTTTCCCCTTCAGGCCGTCTGAATTTTCATCATAAACTACAATAAAACACGATTTTCACGCCTGTTCAGCACATTAAACAACAAACTTTTACCTTAAACTTATTGTTCCAAGCGTTTAAATCACATAAAGTCAACGGGTTCAGAGAAAACAAAAACCACTTTGCTTACCGTACACAAAAAGAAAGTCAAACGAATGTCAACAAAATCCACTTTGAAAAAAGTTGCAATCTACACTCTCGGCACGTTTAGCGGCATCGCCCTCAGTCTGAGTGTACAAAGTTTTGCCGCCGAAAAAGACAAAAAAGACAACGAGGCCCTGCCCGTGCAAACCATCCGCACCATGGCAGAAGTGTACGGCCAAATCAAAGCCAACTATTACCAAGACAAACCCGATGCCGAGCTCTTTGAAGGCGCAATGAAAGGCATGGTGTCCGATCTCGATCCGCATTCCGAGTATATGGACAAAAAAGGCTATGCCGAAATGAAAGAATCCACCAGCGGCGAATTCGGCGGCTTGGGCATGGAAATCGGACAAGAAGACGGCTTCGTCAAAGTCGTTGCCCCGATTGAAGACACTCCGGCAGAACGCGCCGGTGTGAAAAGCGGCGACTTCATCGTCAAAATCGACAATACCTCTACGCGCGGCCTGACCGTCAGCGAAGCCGTCAAAAAAATGCGCGGCAAACCGGGTACCAAAATCACCCTGACCCTTTCACGCAAAAATGCCGACAAACCCATCGTTGTCAACCTGACCCGCGCCATCATCAAAGTCAAAAGCGTGCGCCATCACCTGCTTGAAAAAGACTACGGCTACATTCGTGTCTCCCAATTCCAAGAGCGCACCGTTGCCGCGCTTAACGAAGCCGCACAAGCCCTTGTCAAAGAAAACAAAGGCCCGCTCAAAGGCATCATCCTCGACTTACGCGACGACCCGGGCGGCCTGCTCAATGGCGCAGTCGGCGTATCCGCAGCCTTCCTGCAGCCTGACGTAACCGTTGTCAGCACCAAAGGCCGCAACAAAAAAGAAGGCATGGTACTCAAAGCAACTGCCGAAGACTACATTACCACCAGCGGCAAAGACCCGTTGGCCGGATTGCCTGCCGAGCTGAAAACCATTCCTATGACCGTCCTGATCAACGCAGGCTCGGCCTCCGCTTCCGAAATCGTTGCCGGCGCATTGCAAGACCACAAACGCGCCGTCGTCGTCGGCACACAAAGTTTCGGCAAAGGCTCCGTGCAAACACTGATTCCGCTTTCCGACGGCAGCGCAGTCAAACTGACCACCGCCCTTTACTACACGCCAAACGACCGCTCGATTCAGGCGCAAGGCATTGTTCCTGACATTGAAGTCAAAGACAAAGACCGCACTTTTGAAAGCCGTGAAGCCGATTTGGTCGGCCATATCGGCAATCCGTTGGGCGGCCAAGACGTCAACAGCAGCACTGAGATACCTGCTAATGTAGAAACCAAAGCCGACAAAGACAAGTCCAAAAAAGACAAAGACGAAGACATCTCCAGCCGCCGCATTCCAAATCCGGCCAAAGACGATCAACTCCGCAAAGCCTTAGACTTGGTGAAAAATCCAGCCGAATGGCAAAAATCTTTGGGCTTGGCAGCGAAAAAACCTGCACCGAAAAAAGATGCGGATAAAGACAGCAAAAAATAAACCTGTTATTTCTCAATAAAAAAGGTCGTTTGAAAACGATATGATTGTTTTCAGACGACCTTTTCACACATCAAATATTCCACAGGGAAAACACCATGGCAAAAGCCCCAAAAACCATCTACCAATGTTCCGAATGCGGCGGTACTTCCCCGAAATGGCAGGGCAAATGCCCGCATTGCGGCGAGTGGAACACACTTCAGGAAAACCTTGCCGCGCCCGAGCCGAAAAACGCCCGTTTCCAATCTTGGGCGGCGGACACCTCGACCGTCCAATCCCTCTCCGCCGTTACCGCCACCGAAGTGCCGCGCAATCCGACCGGCATGGGCGAGCTTGACCGCGTATTGGGCGGCGGTTTGGTCAACGGCGCGGTCATCCTGCTTGGCGGCGACCCCGGCATCGGCAAATCCACGCTGCTGTTGCAAACCATCGCCAAAATGGCGCAAAGCCGCAAAGTGCTGTACGTTTCCGGCGAGGAATCCGCCCAACAGGTCGCCCTGCGCGCGCAGCGTTTGGAACTGCCCACCGAAGGCGTGAACCTGCTTGCCGAAATCCGCATGGAAGCGATTCAAGCGGTGTTGAAACAGCATCAGCCCGAAGTCGTCGTTATCGACTCCATCCAAACCATGTATTCCGACCAAATCACCTCCGCCCCCGGCTCCGTATCGCAGGTACGCGAATGCGCCGCCCAACTGACGCGTATGGCAAAACAAATGGGCATCGCCATGATACTGGTCGGACACGTTACCAAAGACGGCGCGATTGCCGGCCCGCGTGTGCTGGAACACATGGTCGATACCGTGCTGTATTTCGAGGGCGACCAACATTCCAACTACCGCATGATACGCGCCATCAAAAACCGCTTCGGCGCGGCAAACGAACTGGGCGTATTCGCCATGACCGAAAACGGTTTGAAGGGCGTGTCCAACCCGTCCGCCATCTTCCTAGCCAGCTACCGCGACGATACCCCCGGTTCGTGCGTTTTGGTCACGCAGGAAGGCAGCCGTCCGCTTCTGGTCGAAATTCAGGCATTGGTCGATGACGCACACGGCTTTACCCCCAAACGCCTCACCGTCGGCCTCGAACAAAACCGCCTCGCCATGCTGCTCGCCGTCCTCAACCGCCACGGCGGCATTGCCTGCTTCGACCAAGACGTGTTCCTCAATGCCGTCGGTGGCGTCAAAATCGGCGAACCTGCCGCCGACCTTGCCGTCATCCTCGCCATGCTCTCCAGCTTCCGCAACCGCCCCATGCCTGAAAAAACCGTGGTTTTCGGCGAAATCGGCTTAAGTGGCGAAGTCCGCCCTGTTGCACGCGGGCAAGAGCGGCTCAAAGAAGCGGAAAAACTCGGCTTCAAACGCGCCATCGTCCCAAAAGCCAATATGCCGCGCAACGCCAAAGAGTTTCCGAACCTGAAAATCTACGGCGTCAGCAGTTTGCAGGAAGCGATTGATGTTTGTCGTGACGGGGACTAAACCGTTTCGATAATCCTCCTAAAAAACAATCATCTAAAAGGCCGTCTGAAAACTTTCAGACGGCCTCTCTTTAAATTTAAATAATTTTGTTATATTATAACGAACGATTTTATTCTATCTTTTCTACACATCAAAAATCGGAGAGAAATCATGAAAAAAACCGCTTTGCTTATCGCATCCGCCTTCCTGTTCAGCACTGCCGCACACGCCCATCGCGTTTGGGTTGAAACCGCACACACACATGGCGGCGAATACCTTGAAGCCGAATTGGGCTATGGCGAATTCCCTGAGCTTGAACCTATCGCCAAAGACCGCCTGCACATTTTCAGCAAACCCATGCAACTGGTAACTGAAAAAGGCAAAGAAAACATGATTCAAAAAGGCACATACAATTACCAATACCGCAGCAAACTGCCGGTCAAAGACGGCAGCTACTTGGTAACCGCTGAATACCAACCGACTTTCTGGTCAAAAAACAGCGCGGGCTGGAAGCAGGCAAGCATCAAAGAAATGCCTGATGCAAGCTACTGCGAACAAACCCGTATGTTCGGTAAAAACATCGTCAATGTCGGCCATGAAAGTGCAGATACCGCCATCATTACCAAGCAAGTCGGCCAACATTTAGAAATCGTTCCTTTGGATAACCCTGCCAACGTCCACGTCGGCGAACGCTTCAAAGTCCGCGTCCTCTTCAATGGCGAGCCGCTGCCCAACGCTACCGTTACCGCTACATTTGACGGCTTCGACACCAGCGACCGCAGCAAAACTCATAAAACCGAAGCCCAAGCCTTCTCCGATACCACCGATGACAAAGGCGAAGTCAGCATCATTCCATTGCGCCAAGGTTTCTGGAAGGCCAGCGTAGAACACAAAGCCGATTTCCCTGATCAAAGCGTGTGCCAAAAACAGGCGAACTACACCACAATGACCTTCCAAATCGGTCATTCACATCATTGATTTTTCCATAACAAAAGGCCGTCTGAAATATTCAGACGGCCTTTATTCATCCTATTTAAGGACGATGCGGCGCAAACTGCCATTGTCCCAATTCCAAATTCAAATCAAATAGGTTCAGACGGCCTATTGCCACGCGGACCAAACGCAAACACGGAAAGCCTGCTTTCGCCGTCATCCTTCGCACTTGGCGATTTTTCCCTTCCGAAATTTTGATTTCCACCCAAAAATCAGGCACCGACTTGCGCACGCGAATTGGCGGCACGCGCGGCCATAAAACATCCGCTTCGCCCTCCTCCAATACCCTGACCTCTGCCGGACGGGTGACAAAATCGCCCAAATCTACGCCACGGCGCAATAAATCCAATTTGGCTTCATCTGGAGAACCCTCCACCTGCGCCCAATAAGTTTTAACCTGCTTAAATTTCGGGTCGGCAATCTGCGCCTGCAAACGGCCATTATTGGTCAGCAGCAGCAAACCCTCGCTGTCCGTGTCCAAACGTCCGGCCGGATAAAATCCCGGTTTCTCGACAAAATCCTTAAGGCACTGATGTTTTTCATGTGCAGAAAACTGGCAAATCACGCCATAAGGCTTGTTTAGAATAATCAAATCGTTCATTTCACACTTTCAGACGGCCTTAGATTCCAAGAAATTCTGGATAATAAAAAAGACACCGTATAAACGGTGTCTTTCATATTTGGCGGAGTAAGAGGGATTCGAACCCTCGATGCAGGTTGACCCCACATGCTTCCTTAGCAGGGAAGTGCCTTCAGCCTCTCAGCCATTACTCCTAAGGAAGACCGCAATATACGCTTTCTCCCCTCCCTCGTCAAGCATTACCGCCCTAAACTTTCTTAACGCTATGAAATCATTTAAATAAAAATATAATATTTTTTGCATCATCCTATTTTTATACTTCTTTCATATATGTTAAAATGATTCTGTTTTCTGTAAACCTTTTTTTCACACCCCTTATTACAAAGGAGTTCGTATGTTACGTTTTTCTGCTTTGGTTGCCGTATCCGCCCTGATGCTTGCTGCTTGCTCACAATCCGGCAATTCCCAACCATCTACTTCCTCCTCTCAAACTTCTACTCAAAAAACAACTGCCGCCGGTTCTGCCTGCCGCAGCATGGGTGAAGGCCATAAAGTCAATGGCAAAGGTCAAAACGATATTTATATGTGTAAAGTCGATGTGGCTTTGAACTCTGCCGAAGCTAAATCCGCTTTGGATCCTAGCATCCGCGTTCACTACGGCAGCACATCCGGCTCGACTTTGACTTCCCGTCAAATCTCCAACTCAGTCGGCAAAACCCCTGATGAAACCTGCCAACGCGCATTCCTGAGCGCAGTTAAACGCTTCCAAAGCACTGCACTTCGTAAAAAAGCCAAATCCGTTCATCTGGTTAGCTACTTTGACAAAGTAACCAAAGGCGGTAACGAGTACGAATGCCACATCGCTACATTCAACAGCCGTGTGGTTTTGAAAGGCAGCTTCCACTAAGCAATGTCAAAAATGCCGGACTTCAATATGAAGTTTGGCATTTTTCTATTTTATGGATACGACACCCCTTCACTGCCTGCTGGCCAATCCGTCTTTTGCCGCCTGCTACGACCATGCGTCTCTAAACGCAGCCGATTCCCAACGTTTGGCTGCCACGCCGCAACTGTCGCATCGTCAAGACTGGCAAGTCAGCCGCGCGTTAAAACAGCAAACCGATTTACCGACTGTATCGCTGAGCCACAGCCAAGGCTTTGCCGCTTTATTGTGTGCGCCTCATCCCTTAACAGCCGGTGTCGATATCGAATTTATCCGCCCGCGCGATTTCAAAGCGTTGTCGGCTTTGGTCTGCACACAGGAAGAACAAGACTTTTTGGAAACGGCAAACTGGCCGTCTGAAACGTTTTACCGATTGTGGTGTTTCAAGGAAGCATTGATTAAAGCGGCGCATTTGGATTTTCCGTCGGACATGAAATCGGTTGGCTATGTTTTCGATTCAGGGCAACCCGTCGGTTTACGCGCTGGAAAGCAAACCGATTGGTACGGCACAAGCGCGATTTTGGCGGATACGATGGCACTTGCCTGCGTTTGGAAGGAAAAAGCCGTCACTCTGCAATGGCAGTTTTTCGGTTCGCTTAAGCCCAATGATTTAACCGACCGGCAAACTATCTAACAACTGACAAACTAATAATAATCTGATTTAATTTACTGCACTTTTACTTATTCCACACACCAACAGCAGCATTTGCAAAAGGCCGTCTGAACGATGAATCTTCGCCTCCTAAACCGCCTCTATACTGCCCTTATCCTGTTTCTTACCCTGTTTTTGGTTTATGCCTTTGCTTCACAAGCGCGCATCCAAACCGATTTGACCGCGTTGTTGCCAAGCGAGCAGCAACCCGATGCCTTACTGACAGCCGCGGATAAAGCCGCAGAAGCGCAGCTCAATTCGCAAGTTATTTTGCTTGCAGGCAGTACCGATGCCGAAACCGCTTTTCAGACGGCCTCACAAATTGCCGACGCATGGCGCAAAAGCGGCGTATTTGAACAAGTCGACAGCAGCATGACGCCGAATTTGAACAAAGTGCGGGCGGATATGCAGAAGCTGAGCTTGGCGATTTTGCCGCAAGACGAAATCCGCCTGCTGTTTGAGCAGCCGCAAACCTATTTTCAAGCGCGCGCAGAAGCCGCAGCCAATCCGTTTGCCGCCCCCTCGCCTTTGTCTTTAGAACAAGACTGGTTGGGCTTCGGACGCTTTGTTGCCGACAAAGCCAATCCGCAAAGCCGTTTGCAGTGGGACATGGACAACGGCATGCTGTTTGCCGAAGACAAAGGCAAAACTTGGGTATTTTTGCGCGGACGGCTCGCCGGTGGCGATCAATTTTCCAGCAACGATGCCCTCTTACCGCTGATGGCGCAAAGCCGTCAAATCGCTTCGGAAAACGGCGCGGAAACCTTAAGCGCAGGTGGCGCATTGTTCGCCGCCGTATCCAAAGCAGCCGCAGAAAAAGAAAGTCGGCTGATGAGCATGGTCGGACTTGGGCTGACCTTTGCGCTGCTTTTGTGGGTCTTCCGCAGCGGCCGCGTGTTTTTGCTGTCCTTGCCGCTGGCAGCCGGTATGTTGACCGGATTGGCAGTTGCTTTATTAACCTTCGGCGAAGTGCATATCCTGACCATCGTCATCGGCACCAGCTTGGTGGGTATGTTGGTGGATTTCCCGTTGCACTGGCTTGCGCCGTCGGTATTTGGGCCGTCTGAAAAGACCGTTTGGCAGGCTGAATCGGCAATGAAACATGTCTTGCCGAGTTTTGCCGTCAGCCTGACGATTACCGTCTTGGGCTACGCGCTGCTGTGGTTTACCCCTTTGCCTGTATTGCGCCAAACCGCGGTATTTTCAGGCTTCGCTTTATTTGGCGCGTTTGGTGCCACCGTTTTATGGCTGCCGCCACTGTTTCGCCGCTACCGGGCCAAAACTGTGCCTTTTGCCGCATTAACTGAAAATCTCTATTCCTTGTCAGGCCGTCTGAAAAACCGCCTGCACAAACGCGGCTGGTTAATCGTGGGCGGAATTTTGCTTGCAGTCGGACTGTGGCGCAGCGACTGGCGTGACGACATCCGTCAATGGGTCAATATGCCGACCGCGATGTTGACCGAAGTACAACAAATCGGCCAGTTGAGCGGCACGGATTTTGGCGGCAAATATTTGGTGGCCGAGGCACAAAGCGAAGATGCCCTGTTGAAGAAAACCACCGAACTCGGCCACGCCCTGCAGCCCTTAATCGCACAAGGCAAACTGTCCGGCATCCAATCGCCCGACCAATTCATCCTACCGACAACGGAACAGAAAAAACTGCAAAACCGCCTGCGCGAATTGACTAAGTTGCCCGATAGCTGGAAACCGCTCACAGAAATCGGTATTCCGCGCAAAACCGTACGTGATGCCCTGCTGCAAGCCGCCGATACGCAACCATTGTCGCTTTCAGACGGCCTGAATACCGATTTGGCAGAAGCTTGGCGTTCCTTATATTTAGGAGAAGTGGAACCAGGCCGTTTTGCTGCCGTCGTGCGTTTGAACGGCATGACCGATGAAGCCGCCGTACGCGCCGTGGCGCAACACGTCTCCGGCGTACACTGGGCAGACAAACGCGCCCACTTAAACGAGCTTTTCCACCACACGCGCAATCAGGCCGCATGGTTGAAACTGGCTTCCTATGCGTTGGCATGGTTGCTCTTGTGGAAAATGTTCGGTTTCAAACGCGGCAGCAAAATCCTTGTCGTGCCGCTGGCCGCCGCTATCTGCACCGTTGCCGTACTCGGTTTGGCCGGCGTTCCCGTCAGCCTGTTTGCCATGTTCGGCCTGCTTTTAGTGTCCGCCATCGGCGTGGACTATGCAGTTTATGCCGCCACCGCACACCACAGCGCGCCGGCAAAATTAGGCGGTATGCTGCTTGCCGCCGCGACGACAGCCATTTCCTTTGCCCTGCTCGCCATCAGCAGCACACCTGCTGTTGCCGCGTTCGGCATGACAGTTACCATCGGCGTGGCATTTAATATTTGGCTGGCAGGCACATTGTTGAAAAATTAGACAAAAGATGAAGACGATTGAAATTGAAACGATATTTTGTTTCAACTTCTATCGCCAAGTCGCAAAAGGCCGTCTGAAAAATTTCAGGCGATGGATTAAACATTATTTATCATTAAAATCAAAGGTATTTTCAAATGTCCGTAGAATTTGACGTTGCCGTTATCGGCGCAGGTCCTTCAGGTTCGGTTGCTTCCGCTTTGCTGAACAAACAAGGCTTTAAAGTTTGCGTATTGGAAAAACAACATTTCCCGCGCTTTGTCATCGGCGAAAGCCTGCTGCCGCATTGCATGGAAATGTTGGAAGAAGCCGGTTTTGCCGATGCAGTACATGCCGAACCCAGCTTTCAATTTAAAGACGGTGCTGCGTTTTCATGGGGCAGCCGTTACACAGATTTCAACTTTACTGAAAAATTTTCAGACGGCCCCGGCACCATTTATCAAGTGCGCCGTGGCATCTTCGACAAAATCCTGATTGATGAAGCGGCAAAACAAGGCGTCGATGTCCGCTTCGGACATGGCGTAACCGCGTTTGACAACAGCGGCGATGTGGCACGTTTGAGCGTTGCGACCGATACAGGCGAAAACTATGAACTGACTGCCAAATTCGTTTTGGATGCCAGCGGTTACGGTCGCGTCCTGCCCCGCCTTTTAGATTTGGAAAGCCCGTCCGAGCTGCCTCCGCGCCAAGCCCACTTCACGCATATCGACGACAACATCACCAGCCCGAAATTCGACCGCAACAAAATCCTGATCAACACGCATCCTGAACATCGCGATGTCTGGATTTGGCTGATTCCTTTCGGCGACAACCGCTGCTCCATCGGCGTTGTCGGCACGCCCGACAAACTGGCCGGCGAATCAGAAGCCGTGTTGAAAAAATTTGTGTACGAATGCCCGATGCTGGCGGAAATTTTGGATAAAGCCGTTTGGGAAAACGACTTCCCGTTCCGCTCTATCCAAGGCTATTCCGCCAACGTGAAAACCTTATACGGCAAACATTTCGCCCTTTTGGGCAACGCCGCCGAATTCCTCGACCCAGTCTTCTCCTCCGGTGTAACCATCGCCCTGCACTCTGCCAAACTGGCTGCCGATTTGTTGGGCAAACAGCTCAAAGGCGAAGCCGTCGATTGGCAAACCGAATTTGCCGACCAACTAATGATCGGCGTGAACGCATTCCGCACTTATGTAAACGGTTGGTACGATTTCCGCTTCCAAAATGCCATCTACGCGCCTAACCGCAGCCCTGAAATCAGCCGCATGATTTCATCTATTCTGGCAGGCTACGCTT
>ERZ773233.1546-NODE-1546-length-13362-cov-78.171338_pt1 | contig 13362 bp, 14 predicted proteins | sample MGYA00580991_ERZ773233 | MGnify/ENA primary metagenome ERZ773233 (study PRJEB29015, sample SAMEA2738178) | human oral metagenome | biome: human oral; feature: human-associated habitat; material: saliva | place: China | collected 2161 ...
GAAATAGTCAAATGGTTTTTTATTTCAAGCTATTTTCATATTTCCTTTTATTTAAGCTGGAAAAGGCCGTCTGAAAATATTTCAATAAGGGTGTGCATATGAAGTTTTCCTTTAGTATTAACCTGTTATCCGTTTTGATTTTGGCCGCTTGTGCGCAACAGCTGGTTCAAAAACCTCAAGTTGCCCTGCCCTCCGTATCTGTGGATAACCATGCGCCGGAGCAAGGAACAGGGCTGACGGAACAGAAGTTAATCCGCGCCAAGCATTATATGGCGGCGTCTGCCAATCCGCTGGCAACTGAAGCTGGTTATGAAATTTTGAAGCGAGGCGGCAGCGCGATAGATGCGATGATTGCCATGCAAACAACTTTGGGACTGGTTGAGCCGCAGTCTTCCGGATTGGGCGGCGGTGCGTTTTTGGTGTATTGGGATAATAAGGCGAAAAAGCTGACGACGTTTGATGCCCGCGAAACGGCACCAAAAGCGGCAACACCGGAACTTTTCTTGGACGAAAACGGCAAACCGATGGGTTTTATGAAAGCGGTGGTCGGCGGTCGTTCGGTCGGTGTACCGGGGATTCCGAAGCTGCTGGAAGATGTTCATAAGCGTTACGGCAAATTGCCGTGGGCAAGTTTGTTTGAGAAACCGATTACTTTAGCGGAACAAGGTTTTGCCGTTTCTCCGCGTATGGCGAAATCCATCGAGCAAAATATGGAACCCTTGCAACGTTATCCGCAAACCGCCGCCTATTTCCTGCCTGATGGCAAGCCTTTGGCTGCGGGAACGGTGTTGAAAAACCCTGAATTTGCGCGTTCCGTACGCCTGTTGGCGGAAAAAGGCAGTGCGCCGTTTTATCAGGGAATGCAGGCGCAGAATATTGTCCGTGCCGTTACCGGCGCTGTGGATAATCCCGGCAAAATCAGTATGGCGGATTTGAAAAACTATCAAGTTATTGAGCGTAAGCCGGTTTGTGCGCCGTATCGTGAATATGAAGTTTGCGGCATGGGCGCGCCAAGTTCCGGAGCAATCGCTTTGGGGCAGATTTTGGGCGTATTGCAGAATCAGGATATGAAGGCGTTGGGTGCGGAAAATATCCACAGTTGGCGCTGGATAGGCGATGCGTCGCGGATTGCGTTTGCCGACCGCGATTATTATGTCGGCGATCCTGCGTTTGTGAATGTTCCGGCCCGAGCCATGATTTCTCAGGCTTATTTGAAACCGCGTGCCGAAGAAATCCGCAAAGCTGATAAGGCGTTGGAAACTATTCAGGCAGGCAAGTTCGGCAAGGAATACGCGCAAGGTATGGCGGTAGAACTACCATCCACCAGCCATTTGGTAGTTGTGGATAAAGACGGCAACGTCGTGTCAATGACGACTTCGATTGAAAATGCGTTCGGTTCGGGGCTGATGGCAAACGGCTATCTGCTCAACAATGAATTGACCGATTTTGCTTTCAACCCTGTTGGTGAGGACGGTAAAACCGTTGCCAACAGCGTGGCGGGCGGCAAACGGCCGCGTTCTTCGATGGCGCCGACCATTGTGATGAAAGACGGAAAACCTTATCTGGCGGTCGGTTCGCCGGGCGGCAGCCGCATTATCGGTTTCGTTGCTAAAACGCTGGTGGCGCATATCGACTGGGGCATGGATATTCAGACGGCAATTTCACTGCCGAATATGCTCAATCGCGGCAGCCAGTATGAGATTGAGGATAAAACAGCGGCTGCGGATAAAGCGACTGCGTTGGAAAAATTGGGCTACAAAGTCCAAATCCGCGATTTGAATTCCGGCGTACAAGGGATTGTGATCGGCAAAGACGGTTTGCTCGGTGGCGCCGACCCGCGCCGTGAAGGCAAAGTCATGGGCGATTGATATTGTCGGTTTGACATGAAAAAGGCTGTCTGAAACCTAGTTGTTCAGACGGCCTTTTAGTTTGGGAAAATATATGGATAAGATGTGTATAAGAATAATGTTAAATTTTAATATTTTTATTTTTCAATAAGATAAAAATGATGAATATGTGGATAATTACTTTTGGAAAACGACATGATTTAGGCCGTCTGAAAGGTTCAGACGGCCTTTTTATTGGACTGCGTTATCTATTTTCTATCAGGCTGCCGGCAGCTCATGAAAAGCGGTGGGCAAGTCTTCGTCATCGGCAAACTCAACCCATTCGTAAGCGCTTTCATCTGCCAAAACGGCGCGCAACAGCGCATTATTGATGGCATGGCCTGATTTGTAACCTTCGAATGCGCCGATAATCGGATGGCCGACAATGTACAAATCGCCAATCGCATCAAGGATTTTGTGGCGGACAAATTCATCGGGATAGCGCAAACCTTCCGGATTCAAAACATCCATATCGTCAATCACGATGGCGTTGTTCAAATTGCCGCCCAGTCCGAGATTGTGGGCGCGCATCATTTCCACTTCGTGCATAAAGCCGAAGGTACGGGCGCGGGCAATTTCATCGATATAGGATTTTCCTGCAAAATCAATCTCGAAAGTAGGTGCGCTGCGGTTGAATACGGGATGGTCAAATTCGATGGTTAAAGTAACTTTAAAGCCGTCATAAGGCGTAAAGCGCACCCATTTTCCGGTTTCTTTGATTTCAACCGGTTTGAGGATTCTCAAAAAACGTTTTTGGGCTTTTTGATCTACCACGCCTGCATCTTGTAAAAGGTAAATAAACGGCAGGCTGGAGCCGTCCATAATCGGAATTTCAGGCGCATTCAATTCAATCAAGGCGTTGTCGATGCCGTAGGCAGACAGTGCCGACATAATGTGTTCAATCGTGCCGATGCGCACGCCTTTATCGGTAACGATGGTTGAAGAGAGGCGGGTATCGTTAATCAAATAAGGATTTAATTTGATGACTTCGCCCATTTCCCCACTTAAATCAGTACGGCGGAACGAAATACCGCTGTTTTCTTCGGCAGGATGCAAAGTCAGAGCGACCCTTTCGCCCGAATGCAGGCCAACGCCGGTAACGCTTACTGATTTGGCTAAAGTCCGTTGCAGCATAATTGCTTCCTTTTAAAAAGTCTGATGGATATGATACGTTAAAAAGGAAAAAACAAGCCATCATTTTTAATAGTATTTGCCAATATGGATGTTTTGCGGGTGTGAATTTCAAAATTTTAATTATCCACAATAGTATGTGAAATTGAAGTGGGTAATTCGAGTTTTATCCACAGAAAAATAGAAAAACTAAGATTCTATCCTTTTTTATTCCAGCATTCAGTTGGGGTTGGCCTCAAAGATAAAAAGGAATTATCAAATTGGTTTTAAAGGGAGTTATTCTGTTATCCACAGATAGTTTGGTTTTTCATCAAAATCACCATTTTAAAAATTAAAATATTATGATTTGAAGAAAACGCTGAATTATCAACACAAAAATGGCAAAATATGGAAAAATAGAACTAAGTTTATGATTTTCATAAACTTATGAAACTTTTAAGATTGGAAAATGGTTTTTATGAAATAAAATATCAAAAGTCAGGACTGGTTCGATTTGTCTGATATTTTCCTACAAACAAGAATTTCATGTTTTCTTTATTTAAATCAAACAACTTAAAAGTAATCATCTGTAATCCTAGAAAGTAATTTTATTTCAGGATACAATGGCCTTACTGAAAAATTTTTCCCATTCCATCTAATAGGAGTAGCAAAATGAGTATTAAAGTAGCGATTAATGGTTTTGGCCGCATCGGTCGTCTGGCATTGCGTCAAATTGAAAAAGCCCAAGGTATCGAAGTCGTTGCTGTTAACGACTTGACTCCTGCCGATATGCTGCTGCACCTCTTTAAATACGACAGTACTCAAGGCCGTTTTGAAGGCTCTGCCGAATTGAAAGATGATGCGATTGTTGTTAACGGTAAAGAAATCAAGGTATTTGCCAATCCTAATCCTGAAGAATTGCCTTGGGGCGAGCTGGGTGTGGACGTTGTCCTCGAATGTACCGGTTTCTTTACCAACAAAACCAAAGCTGAAGCCCATATCCGTGCCGGTGCGCGTAAAGTTGTGATTTCTGCCCCTGGCGGCAATGATGTAAAAACCGTTGTGTACGGCGTAAACCAAGATATTTTGGACGGCAGCGAAACCGTTATTTCAGCCGCTTCTTGTACGACTAACTGTCTGGCCCCTATGGCTGCGGTATTGCAAAAAGAGTTCGGTATTGTTGAAGGCCTGATGACCACCATCCACGCTTATACCGGCGACCAAAACACCCTTGACGCGCCACACCGCAAAGGCGACTTCCGCCGCGCCCGTGCCGCTGCCTTGAATATCGTACCGAACAGCACCGGTGCCGCGAAAGCCATCGGCTTGGTTATCCCTGAATTGAACGGCAAGCTTGATGGTTCTGCCCAACGCGTTCCTGTTGCTACCGGCTCTTTGACCGAACTGGTTTCTATTCTCGAACGCCCTGTTACCAAAGAAGAAATCAATGCAGCCATGAAAGCCGCCGCTAGTGAGTCTTATGGCTACACTGAAGATCAAATCGTTTCTTCCGACGTTATTGGTATTGAATACGGCTCACTCTTCGATGCGACTCAAACCCGTGTGATGACTGTTGGCGATAAACAATTGGTGAAAACCGTTGCTTGGTACGACAATGAAATGTCTTACACTTGCCAATTGGTTCGTACCTTGGAATTCTTTGCTGGTAAAATCTAAAGGATAACAGGCTGAATCAATCAGTCTGTGGATAATTAAAAGGCCGTCTGAACATTTCAGATGGCCTTTTGTTTGTAGATAGATTAAATTGGTAATTCAGATTGTGGATAGTTTAATCACTGTGGCACATTTATTTTCTATCCTAAACTGTACTTCATAATCCGCAATATTCATTACATAAACCCGTTCGGGAATATCTTGATAGGCAGGGCGGGGATCTTGGGCGATGCTTTGCTCAATGAGATGTTTTTCTTCTGTGGATAAATGTTCCGCAAGCGTACTTTCTGCCCAGACTACACTCAATTCTTCAGGTTTACCGCTGACAAAGCCTGATGATGCATCAGGTTTGGATTCGACAAACGGGATGTAGGGTTTGATATCCACTACCGGAGTACCGTCTAATAGGTCTGCACCGCTGCAATAGATGCGGACAGGTTTGCCTGTTTCGATGCGTTCGAGTTTCAGTAGGGATAAACCGAGATGATTGGGGCGGTGTGGGCTGCGTGTGGCAAATACGCCCATTTTTTGTTTGCCTCCAAGCCGTGGCGGACGCACCATTTGTGCCCAACCTTCATCCAATACGCCGTGGAAAATAAAACTTATCCACACATAGTCGAAATCTTCCAAGCCCCGAACGCTGTCTGAGGTAAATTCAGGAGTGAGTTCAATACAAATTTCTGCCGCAGGAACTAAACCGGGTTGGCGGGCAATGCCGAATTTTTGTTTGTAGGGGGAATGAACGGTTGCAATAGGCGTAATCGAATAGGACATAATTTGTGGATAAATATTCTGTGCAAACTGTCATCATATCATAGATGTTTTCCCACATTTTGCGGTAGTAATTTGTTATAATACAAAGCATTTATTCCAAATGTCCGTATATTGGCAATAAATGAATAATTTAAATTATTTAAAATAAAATCAATAGGTTATATTAATACATGATTGTTTCTATCGATGTAGATGCACAAAAAACGTTTACGCCTTTGTGCCCGAAAGAATTGCCTGTTGCCGAAGGTCATCTGATTGCGGATGAACTCAATGCCCAAGCTGCATTGGCGGATTTACGCGTGATGACGAAAGATGCGCATCATGCCGCGGCAAAATGGCTTGTGGATGATCCTGTTGATATGTTGAAACCGACAGGTTTGCCCGATGCGGATTTGACTTGGGTGTCGCATGCGATGGTTGGAACATATGGCTATGAATTGTTGGATGGCCTGCCTTCAGCCAAAGAATACGATTATTGCGTTTGGAAAGGCGTTGATCCTGAATTACACCCCTACGGCGCATGTTTTCATGATATTGAGGAAAAGCTCAGTACAGGTTTGATCGAATGGTTGCGCTGTCAAAATGCAGATACAGTCATTGTCGGCGGTTTGGCAACGGATTATTGTGTGAAGACAACAGTTTTACAGTTGCTTAAAGGTGGGGCTTGGAAAGTCATCGTTAATCAGGCGGCTTGTCGCGGCATTGCTCCGGAAACGGTTGAATCTGCATGGCGTGAAATGCATTCTGCCGGGGCAGTTATTTTAGAAAACGCCGAAGAAATAAAAAAATACATTAATAATCAATAAATTATATTTTAAATTCTGTTGTTTCACGTGAAACATTTTCCAAAATATGAAGATTTTACTTGTCCGCTTGTCCAGTATGGGCGATTTAATTCATACGTTGCCCGCAGTTGAGGATTTGGCGCGACAATGTCCTGATGTGGAGCTCCATTGGCTGTGTGAGGCAGGGTTTGCAGATATTGCCCGCTTACATCCTTTTGTCAAAAAAGTTCATGTAATGAAATGGCGGCAATGGCGCAAACACCTTTTTCAGGCTGAAACTTGGCGTGAAATAGGCCGTCTGAGAACAGATTTACAGGCTGAATCTTTTGATTTTGTTTTAGATAGCCAAGGACTGATTAAAAGCGCATGCTTTGCCAAAATGGCGAAATCCCCTATTTACGGTTTGGATAAACACAGCACGCGTGAAAGTTTGGCTGCCCTTGCATACGGTAAAACATTTGCCGTACCGAAAGGTAAAAATGCGGTTTGGAGAAACCGTGAATTATTCGCCCAGGTTTTTGGTTATACAATGCCTGAAACGCAGGTATTTGGTTTGTCTGTTCCTGAATCAGGCCGTTTGAAAAATGTGCAATCCCCTTATTACGTTGCTTTGCATGCAACCAGTCGCGACAGTAAATTATGGCCGGTAGAACACTGGCGTGCATTATTGAAGAAGTTGAATGAAGAGCAACAATGCAATGTATATCTGCCGTGGGGAAATGAAACCGAAAAAATGCGCGCCGAACAGATTGCAAGCGATTTACCGTTTGCTTTCGTCTGCGACAAAATGAATTTATTACAGGCTGCATTTTTATTGAAAAACGCAGTGGGTATTATTGGCGTAGATACCGGGTTGCTGCATCTTGCCAATGCATTGGAAAAGCCTGTCGTTGGAATTTATACAGATACAGATCCGGCCAAGACCGGCGTTCAAGTTTCGGGTTATGCAAAAAATTTAGGCGGTATCGCTCAAATTCCCAATGTTGACGAGGTCTATCAAACCTTGATGGATTGTGTTGCAGCATACGGTAAATAATTGCTGGGGAGTTGGATTTATTTTCTGAGTAAATGCTTTAGAAATGATATAATTCCGCTCTATTTGCCAAGATTTATATAAATTTGGTTTTATCATGTTGGTGAAAACCGAATTGGATTTTATATAAAGAATGTATCAAAAACAGTATGCTTGATTTGATGGACATTCTTTTTAGGAGAATTAAATGAAAGCACTGGTCGCAGTAAAGCGCGTAGTGGACTACAACGTCAAAGTTCGTGTGAAAGTCGATGGTTCCGATGTGGATATCGGTAATGTCAAAATGTCGATGAATCCGTTTGATGAAATCGCGGTAGAAGAAGCTGTTCGTTTGAAAGAAGCCGGAAAAGTAAGCGAGATTGTTGCTGTTTCTCTTGGCGAGAAAAAATGCGAAGAGACATTGCGTACTGCTTTGGCGATGGGTGCCGACCGTGCGGTTCATGTTGAGACTGATGCGAAATTGGAGCCTTTGGCTGTCGCAAAATTACTGAAAGCTGTTGCGGATAAAGAAAATCCGCAAATTTTACTGCTGGGCAAACAGGCAATTGACGATGACGCCAACCAAGTTGCCCAAATGCTGGCTGCGTTGTTGAATGCGGCTCAAGGTACTTTTGCATCAAAAGTGCAAATTGAAGGCGAAGAAGCATTGGTAACCCGTGAAATTGACGGCGGCGAAGAAACTGTTGCGTTGAAGCTGCCTGCCGTCATTAGTGCGGATTTGCGTTTGAACGAACCACGCTTTGTCAAACTTCCTAATATCATGGCTGCAAAGAAAAAGCCTTTGGAAAAATTAAGTCCTGCCGATTTGGCTGTGGATATTTCTCCGCGTTTAAATACCGTGAAATTTGCCGAACCTAAAGCACGTCAAGCCGGTGTGAAAGTGGCTGATGTTGCCGAGTTGGTTGAAAAGCTGAAAAACGAAGCCAAAGTGATCTAAGGAGTATGAAATGAGCGTATTGATTATTGCGGAACATAATAACCAACATTTGAATCCTGCCACTTTGCATGCGGTAACGGCTGCCGCTCAATTGGGTAATGTAGATTTATTGGTTGCCGGCAGTAATGTTGCTGTGGTCGTTGAAGAGGCGAAACAGGTTGCAGGCGTAGCGAAAGTTTTGGTAGCCGATGCGCCCTATTACGCTGAAGGTTTGGCAGAAGAATTAGCGCCTTTGGTTGTTAAACTGGCTGCGGATTACCGCTATGTGGCTGCGACTGCAACTGCGTTTGGCAAAAATCTGTTGCCCCGAGTAGCTGCCCTGTTGGATGTGCCACAAGTTTCGGATTTAACCGAAGTTGTGGATAACTCGACATTTGTCCGTCCGATTTATGCCGGTAATGCATTTGAAACCGTTCAATCCAATTCTGAAAAACTGGTGCTGACTTTTCGTGCGACAGCATTTGATGCTGCCGGACAAGGCGGTAATGCAGAAGTGGTCAATGTTGAGGCAACACCTGCTCAAAACCTGAGCCGTTTCGTAAACCGTCAACTTTCTCAGTCTGACCGCCCTGAATTGACTCAGGCAAAAGTGATTGTTTCCGGTGGCCGTGCATTGGGCAGTGCTGAAAAATTTAATGAAGTGTTGACTCCTTTGGCAGATGTTTTGGGTGCGGCGATTGGTGCGTCCCGTGCGGCAGTGGATGCCGAGTATGCGCCAAACGATGCTCAAGTGGGTCAAACCGGTAAAGTGGTTGCGCCGCAACTGTACTTCGCTATCGGTATTTCCGGTGCTATCCAACACGTTGCCGGTATGCAAGACAGTAAAGTAATTGTTGCCATCAACAAAGATGCTGATGCGCCTATTTTCAATGTGGCAGACTACGGCTTGGTTGGTGATTTGTTTGAAGTTGTGCCTCAACTGACAGAAGCACTGAAAAACTAATGTTTCACGTGAAACGTTCAGACGGCCTTTGTTATAAAAGGCCGTCTGAAAATATTTCGGCATGATTACGACTTATAAAACCATTACCACACCGACACAGGCTGAATTTAAAGATAAAGGCAGCCGCTTCATCGCATATGCCTATCCGATTCGCACGTTAGCTGATGTGAAGAAATATCTCGACCCATTAAAGGAAGAGCACCACAAAGCACGACATTGGTGTTACGCCTACCGATTGGGTGTGGATGGAATGCAGTTTCGCGCAAATGATGATGGAGAACCATCCGGAAGCGCTGGCCGCCCTATTTTAGGGCAGATTGATTCTGTCGGCGTAACGGATGTATTGGTTGTGGTTGTGCGTTATTTTGGCGGTACGCTATTGGGTGTTCCCGGTTTGATTCATGCCTATAAGGAATCAACGGCTCAGGCACTGGCGATAGCTGAAGTTGTTGAAAAGAATGTTGAAAAAACGGTTTGGTTGAAATGTGAATATCCAGTTTTGAATGAGGCGATACGGATTGCCAAACAATATCAGGCCGATATTGTGGAACAGGATTTGCAGCTGGATTGTAAGTTGACAGTAAAAATAGCGTTGGCCGATTATGAAGTCTGTATTGCTGCCTGGAAAAATACGCGCCAAATTGAAGTAAATACTGAGAAGCCGTTTGAATAAAAGGTCGTCTGAACATATTTGATCAATCAAAAAGTTTCAGACGGCCTTTGATGTTTTAGCCTTGGTATCTATCTAAAGCATTTACGCTTGAGCGCAAGTGTTCCCAAGCCAGTTGATGAAATTCCCCCAGTGCGTTCCATAGGGCATCTTCGCTCATAATGCTGTATTCGCCCTGTGTGCGCAAATCAACATCTGCCCCTTCTTCAATGGCTTGATGGCATGCTTGGTATTCGTTGGTATAGAAGTCATCCATGTCTTGCATGAGGCTTGCAGCATGTTTCCAGCGGGCGATATCTGCTTCTAGTTGCGGCAGTAATTCGCACCATTCGCGGTATTTGCTTTGAATTTCGTCAAGACGTTTTTGCATGATTTTCCTTTCGTTGTTTGAAATTAGAGTATGGTTGTCTTGGTGCAATATTATTCTTAATTTGAAATAGCTATGCAAGATGGAACAATATTCCATCAATTGAATTTTATTTACAACATCTATTCTTCAAGGAGATAGTATGAAATTGCTCGTTATTGGTAATGGTGGACGTGAACATGCACTGGCTTGGAAATTGGCGCAGTCGTCTAAAGTAGAAACTGTCTTTGTTGCACCTGGTAATGCCGGAACGGCAATTGAGTCTAAACTGCAGAATATAGCGTTGACGGCGCATCAAGATTTGATTGATTTTTGCCGTAATGAAAATATTGCCTTTACCGTAGTCGGCCCTGAAGCTCCTTTGGCTGCGGGCGTGGTGAATGATTTCCGTGCTGCCGGATTGAAGATTTTTGGCCCGACTCAATACGCGGCTCAGCTGGAGAGTTCAAAAGATTTTGCTAAAGCATTTATGGCAAAATATAAGATTCCAACCGCGCAATACCAAACCTTTGAAAATGCTGATGCGGCACATGATTACGTCAACCAAAAAGGTGCACCGATTGTTATTAAGGCGGATGGTTTGGCTGCCGGCAAAGGCGTGATTGTCGCCATGACTTTGGATGAAGCTCATGCCGCTATCGACGATATGTTGTTGGGAAACAAAATGGGCAATGCAGGCGCGCGTGTCGTGATTGAAGATTTCCTGCAAGGCGAGGAAGCGAGCTTTATCGTTATGGTGGACGGCAATCATGTTTTGCCGATGGCAACCAGTCAAGACCATAAACGCCTGCTGGATGATGACAAAGGCCCTAATACCGGCGGTATGGGCGCATACAGCCCTGCTCCGGTGGTAACGCCTGATGTTTACGAGCGCGCGATGAATGAAATTATTTTGCCGACTGTGGCTGGTATGAAAGCAGAAGGGCATGAGTTTACCGGCTTTTTATACGCGGGCTTGATGATAGATAAAACCGGTGCGCCTTATACCATCGAATTCAACTGCCGTTTTGGCGATCCTGAAACCCAGCCGATTATGAGCCGTTTGGATAGCGATTTGGTGGACTTGGTTGAAGCGGCAATCGACGGCAAACTGGATAGTGTTACCGCCGAATGGAATCCGCAGACTGCAGTAGGCGTGGTGTTGGCCGCACAAAATTATCCTGACTCTCCGAAAAAAGGCGATGTGATCTTTGGCTTGGATAAGGCTAATCAAATCGGTAAAGTTTTCCATGCCGGTACTGCAACGAATGAAAAAGGCGAAGTGGTAACCAACGGCGGCCGTGTGTTGTGTGTAGTCGGTTTGGGCGATGATGTTGCACAAGCTAAAAGCAAGGCTTATGAGGCATTGGAAACAATCCGTTTTGACGGTATGCAATACCGTAAAGACATTGCCGATAAAGCCATCAAACGTTAATAATGAATAGAAACAGGCCGTCTGAACACAGATTGTCCGACAATCGCCGTTTCAGACGGCCTTGGTATATGATGATGTTCCCCAGAATTTTATCGGCTGCAGCCCAACGCAAGCTGCAGGCGCATCTTAAAAAAGGCGGTTTGGTCGCCTATCCTACCGAGTCTTGCTATGGCTTGGGCTGTATCCCTACTTTGCCTAAAACACTCAATCAACTGATCCATCTGAAAAAACGACCACAACACAAAGGCATGATTGTCATTGGCCATAGCTTGGAACAGTTGCAACCTTTGCTGCAAAGACCGTCTGAAAATATCCAAACCATGTTGCATGAAGCATGGCCGGCTCCGAAAACTTTCTTATTGCCGGCTGGTAAAAAAGTATTGCCCTCATTGCGGGGGAAAGGACGCAGTAAATTGGCTGTCAGGGTTCCTGCGCACGCAGGTGCAAGGCGTTTGTGTCAGGTTTTGAAAATGCCTTTAGTCTCTACTTCATGTAATCGTGCAGGCAAACGGGCGTGCAAAACGGAAAGGGAAGTCAGGAGACAGTTTGGCAGGAAAGTCTGGGTTGTAGGTGGATTGATAGGTAAGCAGAAAACGCCTAGCCAGATTATTGACGGAGAAACAGGGGTAAGGCTGCGTTAAAGAAGAATTGTATTTTCAAAGGAAAGGTATTTATTTGGAGAAGCAAATTTTTTCCAAAAGATTGGAAATATCTTTGTGAAAAGCATTTAGCGCAGATCCAGTTTGATGCATGGTAGTCTGTAAATACAGCTCGATTAAGCAGATAGTAAGTCAGTAAATAGAGTAGAAAGCAGTATTTTGTGAAATGCTCTTGCAAAGAATGAAGCAAATTTTGAGCGTAAATGAATCTCTGTAATAAATTATTTTTGAATAAACAAAGTTTGTGGATAAATTTGAAGATAAATTTCCATAAAAACATAAAAATGCCGTCTGAAACTTGATATTCAAAGCATTCAGACGGCCTTTTAAATATTTAAACTGTGGATAACTTTGTGAATAAGTATGGATTAAAGCTTATGTCCGCATACTGTTTCGTATTGTTTTTCAGTAATCGTACCGCTCATGACGCTCATTGGGCGGATGCTGGTCGGCGTATAGCTTTGGTTGGAAATTACCCGGCCGTGTTCGTCCATCAGTTGCAGCGCTGCCAGACGATAGGTTTTGTTTGAGCAATGAATTTCCCAGCTGCCGATGGCCGTTTTATAGGCCGGCGTGTTGACGAAACGTTCCTCTTTCAGTTTGGAAACGGTTTTTTTATCGCGGAAAGTAACCAGTGCGCCATTTCTTTTGATGCTGCTTCTATCAATGGCCACTTTGATATTACCTTCAGAGATGGTGCCGATATTGGTCCAGCTGCTGCCGCCGCTCGATGTGGTGGTTGTTTCACAGGCACTCAACATCAAAGCCGCAAATATGGTTGCAGCTAGGGAAAAACGTTTGATATTCATAAAACCTCATTATTTACAAAAAGTCAGCCGATATTATCCGTGAAGATGGCATATATCGTAAATCGATTTTGCAAAGTTGAACCTCTGAAAAGAATTTTATGAAAAATACGCTGAAAAGGCCGTCTGAAACCTGTCTTTCAGACGGCCTTGGAGTGTAAAATCATGTATAATTGCAAACAATTTGGTTTTCATCCCATAGGAAGATCCGACATGATTAACCCTATCGCTGCACTTTCCCCGTTAGATGGCCGCTACGCCAAATCCGTTGAAGCATTGCGTCCGATTTTCTCCGAATACGGCC
>ERZ773233.1547-NODE-1547-length-13352-cov-4.124163_pt1 | contig 13352 bp, 9 predicted proteins | sample MGYA00580991_ERZ773233 | MGnify/ENA primary metagenome ERZ773233 (study PRJEB29015, sample SAMEA2738178) | human oral metagenome | biome: human oral; feature: human-associated habitat; material: saliva | place: China | collected 2161 ...
ACTATTCCGAAAACGGATTGAAAGACCTCCTCACCGAAAACAATAACGAAGAGGATTTTCTTTACCCTATTATCCACCTCAAAGGCGAGGATATCGAGGTGGCTATCTCACACAGCAAAACCCAATACAGTGAGGAGTATTACTCATTTGTTAACGGACAAAATACAATACAAGGAGGTACGCACCTCAATGCGTTCAAAGAAGCCTATGTAAAAACCATCCGCGATTTTTATAAGAAGAATTTCGATTCGTCTGACGTGCGCAAGTCTATCATTGCAGGGCTTTCTATCAAAGTAATGGAACCTGTGTTTGAAAGCCAGACCAAGACAAAACTCGGTTCTACTGAAATGGGCGAAGGAATGCCTACCGTACGCACTTATATTAACGATTTTGTAGCGCGTCATTTAGATGATTATCTGCACAAAAACAACGAAGTAGCCGATGCTATTTTGCGCAAAATTATGGAAGCGCAACGCGAACGTGAAGACCTTGCTGGCATCAGAAAATTGGCTAAAGAAAGAGCTAAAAAAGCAAACTTACACAATAAAAAACTAAACGATTGCCGCATACACCTTACCGATACAAAAAACAAGCGCAATTTAGAGAGTACGCTCTTTATTACAGAGGGAAATTCGGCTTCGGGCTCTATCACTAAGTCCCGCGATGTCAATACGCAAGCGGTTTTTTCGTTGCGAGGTAAGCCTCTGAATACCTACGGAATGACAAAGAAGATAGTCTATGAAAATGAGGAATTTAACCTCTTGCAAGCTGCTCTAAATATCGAAGACTCTATGGATGACCTCCGTTACAACAACATTGTCATTGCCACCGATGCTGATGTCGACGGAATGCACATCCGCTTACTACTTACCACTTTCTTTTTGCAGTTCTTCCCCGAGATTATCAAGGAAGGACATTTGTATATACTGCAGACGCCGCTTTTCCGTGTGCGCAATAAGAATGAGAAAATATATTGTTATAGTGAAGAAGAAAAGCAAGCTGCTATAGCGAAGCTCAAGGGGAAGCCTGAAATTACCCGTTTCAAGGGGTTGGGTGAAATTTCTCCAGATGAGTTTAAAGATTTTATTGGCGAAGATATCCGTTTAGATCCTGTAATGCTTGACAAAACCATTCATATCGAACAGCTTTTAGATTTTTATATGGGCAAAAATACCCCCGACCGACAAGATTTTATCATTAACAACTTGAAAGTAGAGATTGATAATTTTGAATAAAAAAAGAGCCTTGCAAAACCATTTGCAAGGCTCTTTTTATTAATATGCTATGAATTATTTACTTTTTGCTGCAATTAAGTTTAGAGCACTACCAGCTCTAAACCATGCTATTTGCGAGTCGTTATAGGTATGGAGGCATTTTATTATATCTTTACTACCGTCACTATGTACGAATTCTAAGTGCAAAGGTTTATTAGGTGCAAAATCAGTAAGGTCTAAAAAGTTGATTACATCGTCTTCTTGTATTTTGTCATAATCAGCTTCATTAGCAAAGGTGAGGGCTAACATACCTTGTTTCTTCAGGTTAGTTTCGTGAATCCTCGCAAACGACTTTACTAATACTGCTTTTACCCCTAAGTGACGTGGTTCCATAGCGGCGTGTTCTCTAGAGGAGCCCTCTCCGTAGTTTTGGTCACCTACTACTATGCTGGGGATACCTGCTGCCTTGTATGCTCGTTGCACTTTAGGTACTTCGTCATATTCGCCCGTCAATTGATTTTTTACATAGTTAGTCTTACCGTTAAAGGCATTTACAGCTCCTATAAGCATATTGTTAGAGATATTGTCTAAATGTCCTCTATACTTTAGCCAAGGTCCTGCCATTGATATGTGGTCAGTAGTACATTTGCCTTGCGCCTTAATAAGTAGTTTTGCTCCTGTGATGTTCTTGCCGTCCCAAGCAGGGAAAGGCGAGAGCAATTGCAAGCGAGAAGAAGTAGGCGATACTATCACCTGCACTTGGCTACCATCAGCTGCTGGAGCTTGATAACCAGGGTCGTCTACCGAAAAACCTTTAGCGGGTAGTTCTTCTCCTTCTGGTGGGGCAAACCTAACAGCTTCTCCTTTGTTGTTCAGTAGGCTGTCAGTTATAGGGTTGAAGTCTAACCTACCAGCTATAGCAAGGGCAGCTACCATTTCAGGTGAGGCTACAAAGGCGTGAGTATTGGGGTTACCATCAGCACGTTTAGAGAAGTTGCGGTTAAAAGAGTGTACTATGGTGTTCTTCTCTTGTTTTTCAGCTCCCTCACGACTCCACTGTCCTATACAAGGGCCACAAGCATTAGTAAATACTTTGGTACCCAACTGCTCAAAGGCTTCTATGATGCCATCGCGCTGCACTGTATAACGTATTTGCTCAGAACCAGGGTTGATACCAAAAGAGGCTTGAGGTGTAATACCTAAGGCTGCAGCTTGCTTAACTACCGATACAGCACGGGTCAAATCTTCGTATGATGAGTTGGTACAAGAGCCTATCAATCCCCATTCTACTTTTAGAGGCCAACCGTTTTCTTTAGCCACTTCTTTCATTTTAGATACAGGCGTACCTCTATCAGGGGTGAAAGGCCCATTGATATAAGGTTCGAGTGTGTTTAGGTCGATTTCTATCAGTTGATCGAAGTACTTTTCTGGGTTGGCATATACTTCAGGGTCGGCAGTTAGGTAAGAGGCAATCTTGTCAGCTGCTTCTACTACTTCTGTTCTACCAGTGGCACGCAGGTAGCGACGCATAGCGTCATCATAGCCAAAAGTAGAGGTAGTAGCTCCTATTTCAGCACCCATATTGCAAATAGTACCTTTACCAGTGCACGACAACGATTGTGCCCCTTCACCAAAGTATTCTACTATAGCTCCAGTGCCTCCTTTCACGGTTAGCAGGTCAGCTACTTTTAGGATAACATCTTTAGGGGCTGTCCAGCCGCTGAGTTTTCCGGTGAGTTTCACTCCTATCAGTTTAGGGAATTTAAGTTCCCACGCCATTCCTGCCATTACATCTACGGCATCAGCGCCTCCTACGCCTATTGCTAGCATACCTAAGCCACCTGCATTTACAGTGTGCGAGTCGGTACCTATCATCATACCCCCTGGGAAAGCGTAGTTCTCTAATACTATCTGGTGAATAATACCTGCTCCAGGTTTCCAAAACCCGATGCCGTACTTATTCGATACAGACGAAAGGAAGTCAAATACTTCTTTAGATTGTTCAGTAGCTACTTTTAGGTCAGTAGCGGCACCTACTTTTGCTTGAATAAGGTGGTCGCAGTGTACTGTAGTGGGTACGGCTACCTTTGCACTACCAGCGTGCATAAATTGCAGTAGAGCCATTTGCGCAGTAGCGTCCTGACAGGCTATGCGGTCTGGGGCAAAATCTACATAATCTTTGCCGCGTTCAAAGGCTTTCTGAGGGGTAGCCTCCCATAGGTGTGCATATAGTATTTTTTCAGCTAATGTTAGTGGTCTTCCTACTATTTCTCGTGCTTTATCTACTCTTTCGGGTATATGGGCATATACCTTTTTGATCATTTCAATGTCAAATGCCATAATAGTTAGTTTTAAGTTGTTATTAGTGTTTTTTATAGTTGTTTTTATAGTCCTAAAATACTCCTAAAAGTACTGCTAGGAAGCATTACTGCCGAAGTGCGCTTTGTACTAGGGTGATAATAGCCGTGTAAGTCTATTTTTTGTCCTTGTACTGCTGTCAGTTCAGCTATGATAGCCTTTTCGTTTGTAGCAAGGGCTTTAGCTATGGGGGCAAACTCTTCTGCTAATGCTTTGTCCTGTTTCTGAGCAGCTAAGGCTTCAGCCCAATAGAGAGCTAAGTAAAAATGACTTCCTCTATTGTCTAAAGTACCTACTGCTGATTGTGGCGAGCGGTTGTTCTCCAATACTTTACCTGTTGCTTCATCAAGGGTTTGGGCTAATACCAATGCTTTTGTATTCTGATAGGTAGTAGCAAAATGCTCTAATGAGGCTCCTAAGGCTAAGAACTCGCCTAATGAATCCCAACGCAGGTGATTTTCAGCAAAGAGCTGTTCTGCTAATTTAGGGGCAGAGCCTCCAGCACCTGTTTCAAATAATCCCCCTCCGTTCATTAGCGGTACTATCGAAAGTACTTTAGCACTAGTGCCTAATTCTAAGATAGGGAATAAATCGGTAAGGTAATCGCGCAAAACATTGCCGGTTACTGATATAGTATCTTCGCCTTTTTTAGTGCGTTCTAAGGTAAAGAGTATCGCATCTTCAGGAGCGAGTATTTGTATATCTAACCCCTCTGTATCACACTTGCTAAGGTACTGCTTCACTTTCTTGATAAGTTCAGCATCGTTAGCTCGTTTCGCATCGAGCCAGAAGATAGCAGGGGTATTAGTAGCTTTAGCGCGTTTCACTGCGAGCTTTACCCAATCTTCTACGGGAGCATCTTTCACCATACACATACGCCAGATGTCGCCTGCCGCTACGTGTTGCGATAGATATATAGTGCCAGTCTCACCAATTACTTGCATTTCACCTTCTTCAGGCACTTCAAAGGTTTTGTCGTGTGAGCCGTACTCTTCAGCTTTCTGAGCCATTAGTCCTACGTTGGCTACCGAGCCCATTGTGCGTGGGTCAAAAGCACCGTGCGCCTTACAAAAGTCTATCACTACTTGATAAATACCAGCATAGCTACTATCAGGCAATACAGCTAAGGTGTCTTGTGTTTTGCCTTCAGCGTTCCACATTTTGCCCGAATTGCGTATCATAGCAGGCATTGAGGCATCTACTATCACATCGTTAGGGTAGTGTAGGTTGCTGATGCCTTTTTCCGAATTTACCATTGCAATAGCAGGAGCGTTAGCCCATACCTCATCTAGGTCGTGCTGTATAGCTTTCTGTGTATCAGCAGGCAGAGTGCTTACTTTGGTTAGTAAGTCTGAAAGTCCATTGCGTACATTTACTCCTATAGCTTTAAAGGTGTCAGCATACTTATTGAATACGGGGGCAAAGAGCGTTTCGACTGCATAACCAAAAAGGATAGGGTCAGATACTTTCATCATCGTAGCTTTTAGGTGCAAAGATAACAAAAGACCTTCTTTTTTAGCACGAGCAAATTGTTCTTTATAAAAAGAGAGTAACGCTTTTTTGCTCATTAGGGTAGCATCGATAATCTCTTTGGCTTGTACCGCTATATCAGTTTTCATACTGATTACCTTCCCTTGGGCAGTGTGTAGTTCAATGCGTACTTTATCAGCTTTGTCAAAGGTTACAGACTGTTCATTATGATAAAAATCACCCTCTTGCATAGTGGCAACAGCCGTTTTTGAGTGGCTTTCCCACGCTCCCATACTGTGGGGGTGTGTTTTGGCGTATTGTTTTACTGCTTTAGGGGCTCGCCTGTCAGAGTTGCCCTCTCTTAGCACAGGATTTACAGCACTACCTTTCACCTTATCATATCGTTCTTTGATGCTTTTCTCTACCTCCGAAGTTGGTGCTTCAGGATAGTCAGGCAGCGCATAGCCCTGTGCTTGTAGCTCAGCTATAGCTGCTTTTAGCTGTGGTACAGAGGCACTAATATTGGGCAACTTGATGATGTTAGCTTCAGGCTTTTTAGCCAATTCGCCCAGCTGTTGTAGTGCATCTTCCACTCTTTGCTCTTCCTTTAAAAAATCAGGGAAAGCAGCCAAAATACGCCCTGCCAGCGAGATGTCCTTTAGTTCAAAATGTACATCTGACGATTGGCAAAAACGCTGAATAATAGGCAATAGCGAATGAGTAGCTAAAAAAGGAGCTTCGTCTGTTTGGGTATAGATGATTTGCTTCATAATTTTAGGGCTTTGGGTTATCGTTTGTCTAAAGCTACAAAGGCTCTTTCTTTAGCACCAGTGTATATTTGGCGAGGTCTGCCTATAGGTTCGCCTCCTTGCCTCATTTCTTTCCATTGTGCAATCCAACCAGGTAGTCTTCCGATAGCAAATAGTACGGTGAACATCTCTAAATGCATACCCAATGCTTTGTAGATAATACCAGAGTAGAAATCCACATTAGGGTAGAGGTTACGGCTTTTGAAGTAATCATCTTCTAAGGCTACTTTTTCCAAATGTTTAGCTATGTCAAAGATAGGGTCATCTATACCTAAAGAGTGTAGTACATCATCAGCTGCTTTTTTGATGATTTTAGCACGTGGGTCGAAGTTCTTATACACGCGGTGTCCAAAGCCCATTAATCTAAATGGGTCGTTTTTGTCTTTAGCTTTGTTGATAAACTTATCTACATCGCCCCCATCAGCTTTTATCTCTTCAAGCATCTCTATCACCGCTTGGTTAGCTCCTCCGTGTAGGCGTCCCCATAGGGCAGAAACCCCCGATGAAATACTCGCAAAAAGCCCTGCTTCCGACGAACCTACTAAGCGCACGGTAGAAGTCGAACAGTTTTGTTCGTGGTCGCCGTGTAGTATAAGCAGCTTGTTTAGAGCGCTTACTATAGTAGGATTGATAGAGTACTCCTCAGAAGGGATTTCGAAGAACAAACGCAAGATATTTTCTATATACCCTGTAGAATTTTTGTAATAATTCAGAGGTAATCCTTCGCGTTTGCGGTACACCCACGTAGCGATAATGGTAAATTTAGCGATAGCCTTGCAGACAGCTTGATATACATCTTTATTGCATTTCACATTCACAGGCACAGGATTGAAAGCGGTAAGCGCACTAGTAGCCGAAGAGAGTACCCCCATAGGGTGTGCTGATCTAGGAAAGCCATCAATAATGTGGCGCATATCCTCGTGCACTATAGTGTACTTGTGAATGGTTTTTTTGAAGTGGTCGTACTCTTCAGCAGTAGGGAGTTCGCCAAAGATGAGCAGATAGGCTACCTCTAAAAACTCGGCATTAGCTGCCAAATCTTCAATATTATAGCCGCGATAGCGCAAAATACCGCGCTCGCCATCTAAGAAAGTGATGGCACTCTTGCAAGATCCAGTATTTTTATACCCCGAATCTAAAGTAATAAGCCCTGTGAGGGCACGTAGCTTCTCAATGTTGATAGCTTTTTCGTTTTCAGTTCCTACTTCAATAGGAAATTCAAATTCTTTTCCTTCAAAGATTAATTTGGCTGTACGTTCCATAGTCTATTAGTTTTAAATTCTTTCGCAAAGTTAGAAAAAGAAAATTAAACAAACAAGGGAACTTGATTTTTTTAACAAAAAAACTGATAAATGTTAAAAATAAAAAAGAGAGTGTAAAATAAAAAGTCAGGAAGATAAAAGACGAAAGATTAAAAGAAAAAGACCTTAAAAAAGTTTTAACTTTCTCAAAGTCTTTATTTTATAAATAAGCCATATTATGGAGTAGCAATGTGCCTACGACTGGATTCGAACCAGCACGCCCTAACGAGCACCACCCCCTCAAGATGGCAAGTCTACCAATTTCTCCACGTAGGCTACTAACATTAAAAAAAAGTGACCTGGCTGGGGCTCGAACCCAGGACCCCAACATTAAAAGTGTTGTGCTCTACCAACTGAGCTACCAAGTCATCAATAAAATGAAAAACAAACTTTTAAAATCCTTAGTGACCCGGCTGGGGATCGAACCCAGGACCCCAACATTAAGAGTGTCGTGCTCTACCAGCTGAGCTACCGAGTCGGTTTTACTCAAAAGTATTTCCTTGTTTGCGGGTGCAAAGATACAACATTTTTTTTATGTACCAAGAAAAAAAGTATTATTTTTGCACTTTATTTTAAATATTTTTTTCAAACCCTTACTATACAACAGTTTATAAAATGAAAATAATTCTTATTGGCTATATGGGTAGCGGTAAATCTACCCTCGGAAAAGCCCTCGCCTCTGCTAAAAACATTTCTTTCGTCGACCTCGATGTCTATATCACTGAGCGTGAAAAATGCTCCGTACCCGATATTTTTAAAAATAAAGGAGAGATTTATTTCCGTAAGAAAGAAGCGCTTTACTTGCAAGAAGTCCTCCAAAAAGAAGAGGATATGGTGCTTTCATTAGGCGGAGGTACGCCTTGCTTTGGCAATAATATGCAACTTATTCAAGCTGCAGGGGCTGTGAGTATTTATCTAAAATACCAACCTCAATCCCTTACACAGCGTCTTTTGCAGGAAAAAGACCACCGACCTTTGCTTGCCGAAATCAAAGAGATTGATTTAGAAGAGTTCATACGCAAGCACCTCTTCGATCGCAATCCGTACTACGCTCAGGCTACCCATATCATAGCTATGGACGGTCTTACCCCTGACCAAAGCCTCCAAAAGTTACTTACAGTTTTCTAAGACTGTGTACTTTTGTCCAGCCTGTTTTGCCATTAACCAACCGTATCTTTACCCAGTCTTTAGCATCTTCTATAATCTCTACTTTAGTACCTTCGTGCAGCTGCATTACCTCGCTGCTGTAGGCATTAGCGTCTGAAAATACGCGCACGGTTTTGTCAAAAAGAATAGCGTATTGTGTTTGGCTAACTTGCTTATGGCAGAAGTGCGCTAAGGTGTAACTACCTATCGCAAAAAACAAAAATGCTAACATCAGACTGAAAAAAGTGCGCTTGAGTGCCGTGCGCTCTACGAAATAGTAGAGCAAAAAACTCAACACAAAAGCAAAAACTCCTATAATCGAAAGTACTGCCCACGTATGAGCGCTAAAAAGCCCGACGATACCATCGCTTAGTTGGCGCACCCACGTTTTGGGTAGGGGGGTGATGGCATCTATCTTCATTTGGTTAGCAAATATCAGATTGTTTTTAGCATCGGCATTTTCAGGGTCAAGCTGCAGAGCCTTTTCGTAATAATAGATACTTTCAGGCACATTGTTCAGCTTGTAATAAGTGTTGCCTAAGTTGTAGTACAAAGCCGATGACTCTTTGCCTGACTTCAATATCGATGAGTACACCGCAGCCGCTTGGGTGTAGTCTCCCTTTTGGTAGAGCGTAGTAGCTTTGTCAAAATTATCTTGGTCTTGCCCCCAGCCTATAGTGGCTATAGCAAGGCATATTAGAGTTATAAGGTACTTCATCGCTAAGCTTATTTTTTTACTTGTTTGTCTAATTCTGTTATCACTTGCACGGCATTGCCAAAATCACTTTCTACTGAAGCATCGGTGTGGTGCTGCGAGTAGCGTGCCATTTCGCAGTTCGCTAATAGCTGAATAAAGCGCTCTACTGTCTCTGGGGCAGCGTGGCGTGCCAATAGCAATTCGTTTATTTTGTCCTTACTCATTTCAGCAGTTTCTATCTTCAGTTTAGCTTTCAGATAGTTGTGTAGCGCACGTTCTAAAGCCTCGTAGAAGTGGTCTTTGTCGGCGAGTTTGCGTTTAGCTTCACTTAGGTATTTCTTAGCCAAGCGATTGGCAGTACGCACTTTTGCTCCTTCTATATCTCCTGCGCGACGCTGTCTAATGCGCCAAGCTATTAGGGCGATAGGTATCAGCAGTAGTGGCAAAAGTAGGTATAGATAGTAGCGCACCGAACCAAAGAAGGCAGGCTGATGCATCGCCACTAAGCCTGTGTTAGGCTGTTGTGCACGGAACTGACTGCTCGGCAGGTTGTTATCGTTAGCCACATCAGTAGGAGTGTTTTCATTAGGAGCTCCTTCGGTTACATCTATCCACAACTCGTCTGTTTTTATAGTTTCGTATTTATGAGTGTTCGGATTGAAGTAAGAGAAAGCTATGCCACTGATAGGGTATTTGCCTTTGTTCTGAGGTACAATGGTGTAAGTTTGCTCTATACGCCCTTTCATACCAGCAAGGGTAGTGCTAATGTCGTCATTTTGCTCAGGAGCATATACTTCTAATGAGGAAGGGAAAGTGGGCTTAGGTAGGTCGAACAGTTTTAGGTTACCACTGCCCGATACTTCTACCTTCAGCTGCATACTTTCGTTGCCTTTTAGGGTTTGCTTGTTAGGGGTTACGGCAAAAGAGAAGTCGCCTACCGCTCCGCTAAAGTTATCAGGTTTGCCTTCCTCAGGCAGGTCTTTTACGTTGATAGTCTTATTGCCAGAGGTTACCCTGCGCGATACTTGTTCATACATCATTCTGCCAAAGAAATCACGCTGATTAGTAGGCACACTCAGTACTGCGTCCATAGTGAGGGGTTCGAGGGTGATAGTACCTGTTTTTTGTGGGTAGAGTACTACTTTTTTCACTACTATGCAGCGATAGTTGCGTCCCTGATAGCTACAGTCGCCTATCTCATACTCCTGCATTTTTATCTCTTGACTCCAGAAGTTAGGAAACTTAGGTACTGTCAGCCATTGTAGGTCGTTTAGGGCTACATTGCTGCCTACGTATAGGCGATAGGTTACGCTTACGGCCTCATTCAGATAAGGATTAGGCTTAGAAACTTCAGCCAATAAAAACAGACTTTCTCTGGCTACATCATTGCTGGTCTTATCTATAGAAGGGGCAGCGACGGCTTCAGTTACGGTGATAGCGATAGGGGCTGTCTTGTAGGTTCTCCCATCAATATCTATCGAGGCTTGTCCTATGGTGAATTTACCTTTGGCTTTAGGTTGTAGTATATAGATGTAAGTCTTTGAAAAAGAACGCACGCCATTAATCCACGATTCAGAAACCGATTGCGAAGGCCCCATTATTACCACAAAATCGTGAAAAGAGGGTGGAGTAAAGTTATCGCCGTTTTTGTTCATCGTAAACTCTATGCGCACCCGCTCATTAGCGCCTAAGGTGTTTTTGCTCACATCGGCTCTAAACTCTATATTTTGGGCATAGAGGCTTTGTACTAAAAAGGTTATAAAGAGTATTAATCTATATTTCATTGCTTAAATTATTTATGTTGAAAGACAAAATGCTATTTGCTCTTACCAATCTTTTTCAGATTTGGTGCGCTGTCCTCTTACTTTTTGTCCGTTTACTTTATCTTGAGTTTTGCGCTCCTCATTGTTCATAGCTTCAAGGATACGCTCCATCTGTTCAGGCGATAAAGACGAAGGGCGTGGCTGTCCACCTTGTTCTTTAGACCCTTGTTGGTCGTCTTTATTGTCTTTATTCTGGTCTTTGTTGTCCTTATCTTTACCGTTTTTGTTGTCTTTATCCTTATCCTTATCTTTATTGTCCTTATTGTCTTTATCTTTGTTGTCCTTGTTATCTTTGTTTTGGTCTTTGTTGTCCTTATTATCCTTGTTTTTATCCTTATCGTCTTTCTTATCCTGATTTTTATCTTTGTTGTCCTTGTTATCTTGATTTTTATCCTTGTTGTCTTTATTGTCTTTATTATCCTTGTTATCTTTGTTGTCCTTATTATTCTTGTTATCTTTGTTGTCCTTATTATTCTTGTTGTTGTTTTTAGGCGGATTTTTCTTAAGCATTTCGTTAGCTACAGCCAAGTTATAGCGCGTTTCCTCGTCAGTAGGGTTGTATCTGAGGGCTTCTCTATACGCCAATACAGCCTTGTCATAGGTCTTTTCTTTCATAAAAGCATTTCCTAAGTTATGAAAGATTTGGTGTCTTTCAGCTTCCGACATCTGTTTAGCATTCGCCGCTTTCATCAGCTGAGCAAAGGCTTCTCCGTAGTTTTTTTGCTTGTACAACAATGTGCCCAAGTTGTATTGGGCAGTTAGGTTCGTATTATCTTCAGCTATAGCATTCCGATAATCTACCTCAGCTTGGGTAGGTTTATCACCTTTTAGTGATTCATTACCCTGATAGGTCAGCTTTTTAGAGTTCATAGCCGCTTTTAGTGCCTCTTTTTCCTCTTTGCTTTGCGCAAAACTGCCTATACTCATAAGGGTTAAGACTATAAAAAGAATATTTTTCATACAGATACTTACTTTTTTCGTTCATTAAACAAATTAAGACGCTTTACCCATTGTGTTTTCCTTTCAAAGATAAAAAGGTCAAGCACCAACAGCAATAACGCTCCTGCTAAAAACCACTGAAACTGGTCTTTAAAATCTACAAACTTCTGAGTGTCAAACTGACTTTTCTCGGTGCCTTCTAATATCTTTTCTATTTGGCTAACAGTCTCTTGCGTATTATCGCCATTTAGGTATTGTCCGCCAGCATTTATCGCTATCTGTTGTAGCAACTCTTTGTTCAGCCTTGTGATAACCACCTCGCCATTGCGGTCGCGTTTGTAACTCTGTTCACCAAGTTCGCGCATCGGTATCGGACTTCCTTTTTCAGTACCTACCCCTATGGTGTAGATATGTATGCCTTTTTCTTGTGCTTCAGCAGCTATTTCGGTGGCGCCCATTTCGTGGTCTTCACCGTCAGAGATGATAAAGAGCAAACGCGAGGTAGTGCTTTTATCGTCAAAATAGTTGGTTGCCATACGTATAGCCTCCTGAATGGCAGTACCTTGCGACGAGAGCATATTAGTATTCATACTCTGCAAAAACATTTTGGCAGCCGAATGGTCTGTCGTTAGGGCGAGTTGCGGATAAGCACTTGCAGCATAGGCTACGATACCCACACGGTCGCCTTTTAGCTGATTGATAGTCTCAAAGGCGATGCGTTTAGCTTTCTCTAAGCGGTTAGGGGCTACATCTTCAGCCAACATACTTTTTGAAACGTCAATAGCAAAGACGATATCTACCCCTTCGCGTTTCACAGTTTCTATTTTAGTGCCTATTTTGGGGTTAGCCAAAGCGATGCAGAGCAGCACCACTACGGCAGAAAGCAATATCCACTTCAGCCACAGCTTAAAGTTAGAACGGTCAGGCGATAAGCGTCTGAGCAACGCACTATCGGAAAATGCCCTTTGAGCCTTCTTTTTTCGCCATAGCGAAACCACAAAGATAAACAACAGCGGCAGCAATACCGCTATAAACCAGAGATATATTTTTTCGTCTATATGTATCATAATAAGTTATAAAAGAATAGCCATTATCTATGCCTTTTTGCCTTCCTCAAATACTGCGCCAAACCCACTATAAAATTAAAAAAAATTGGCAAATTAAAAAAGGCTACCACATTACTGGGGCAGCCTTTTTTAGGATTGCTATGCTTATTTTTTAAACTTAGCGTATTTGTTTTTAAATTTATCGATACGTCCGGCAGTATCAATAAGTTTAGATTTACCTGTGTAGTAAGGGTGTGAAGTGCGTGAAATTTCCAACTTTACTAAAGGATACTCTACCCCTTCTACTTCAATGGTTTCTTTGGTCTCTACTGTCGATTTGGTGATAAAGATATCGTCGTTCGACATATCTTTGAAAGCCACCAAACGATAAGATTCTGGGTGAATTTCTTTTTTCATTGCAATGTTAAATTTTTATTACGTAATTTTTTCAGGGCGCAAAGGTACGATTATTTTTTGAAATGGCAAATTTTAAGGAATAGTTTTTAGAAATCAGAGCTTGGAGACTAACAAGCTGAAGAAGATAGAGTT